>Ga0233424_10000014_pt1 | contig 255054 bp, 285 predicted proteins | sample Watercolumn_Towu_FD_181011 | JGI IMG/M metagenome (GOLD analysis project Ga0233424, IMG submission 181011) | Freshwater microbial communities from Lake Towuti, South Sulawesi, Indonesia - Watercolumn_Towuti2014_125_MG | ecosystem: Environmental > Aquatic > Freshwater > Lake | place... | reverse complement strand
CATAGGAATATCTAGTGTACTAGAATTCTGAGTCTGCTTTGTAAAGCTCATCTACTTGTCCCCTAAAATGTCACCTAACAGTGCATCTAATTCAGAATTGTCTCCACCCACAGGATATGATGGCGCCAACAATAGACATGACCATCCCATACATCATGGATTGCAACATTGATGCCATAATAGATCTGTACAATGCAAAATCAGACAGCCAAACTGTTTGTGAAAAATAACTAAAATCCAGACTCGTTTAGGACTAGTCCAAGCAATGCAGCCCGTGTGAATTTTCCATATTCTGCCTGCTTGAAGTATTTTGCCCGAGTAGTAGCATCCACATCCGTAGAAATTTCATCAACTCGTGGGAGAGGATGCAGAATTATTGCATTTTCCTTCATTTTGTTTACTACATCGAGGCCAATTTTGTAGCTGCCTCGCACCTTTTGGTATTCTTCCTCGTCTGGAAATCTCTCCTTTTGGATTCTAGTGACATAAATCACATCAAGTTCGTCTATGAACTCATCAAGGTTTGTGGATTCTTTGAGTGAGATCTTTTTTTGTATCTCATAAATGGAGTCTGATCTTATCTTGAGTGATTCTGGCGATATCAATCGTACATCTACGTCATAGTTTGATAATGCATATAAAAGCGAGTATACTGTTCTACCATATTTTAGATCGCCAACTATGCCAATTTTTAGGCCATCAATTTTGTTTTTTTCTTTTTTAATTGTGTACAGATCTTGAATTGCTTGAGTTGGATGTTCCTCTGTTCCACTACCAGCATTCAGAACGGGTTTGTCAGAAATTTCTGCTGCAAATCTGCTAGAGCCATCAAGCGGATGACGTAATGCCAAAACATCAGAATAGATTGCAATCATTCGAATCGTATCTGCTAGGCTTTCGCCTTTTTTTGTAGAAGAAGAAGCCACATCTGCTATACCAAGTGAGGTTCCACCAATCAATGCTATTGCAGCTTGGAAGCTTAATCGAGTTCTGGTGCTTGGCTCAAAGAAGAGATATCCAAGTGTCTTACCACGCCCTAGCTCTCGGCGCTGGTTTGGGTCCATTTTGATTATTTTGTCGGTTGCTGAAAACACTGCTTCAAATTTTGCCTTGTCAAAATCGCGAACAGATATGATATCTTTTTGATAAAAATCGCTCATTTCTTTCAATGATATATACTGGTTACTATACAAAGTATTCTGATGCAAGAATCAAACTTGATAGTTCGAAGAATAAAGGATGGCACAGTAATTGACCATATCGAGGGTGGTAAAGGTCTCAAGGTACTAGAAGCAATTGGCATTTCTGGACAGGAAGGCGACGTTATAACGGTGGCTCTCAATGTACCAAGCGGAAAATACAATAAAAAAGATATTATCAAAGTTGAAAATCGATATCTCCAGGACTCGGATACAAACAAACTTGCAGTGATATCGCCCAAAGCAACAATTAACATCATAAAAGACTACAAGCTTGTGGAAAAACGTCGAGTAGCGCTTCCAAACAAGATTGAAAAAATATTTCGATGCTCAAATCCAGACTGCATTACAAATAGCAAAGAAGATATCGAATCAGTCATGGAAGTAATCGACAAAAATGGTCTTGTTCTAAAGTGCAAGTACTGTGCAAGAATCTTAGACGTAAATCAATTAAAATATTATTAAAATTAAAATATTTTTAAAATTAAAAGAATTTTCAGAATTTATTGACCCAAGATGATGAACATCATGACGATTCCGTAGATTGCGATTGATTCTACCATGCCAATGAAGATGAATACTTTGGACTGTAATGCTGGGTTTTCACTAATTACAGCAAGACCTGCAGAACCTACATAGCCTAATCCGATTCCTGCACCACATGCAGCAAGACCAAATGCAAGACCTGCTCCAACTAATTTGAGTGCGCTAGAATGACCAGTTGATGCTGCTGCTCCTTCCTCGGCTGCAAATGCAAGACCTGTCATTGCTGAAAGTGATATGGCCATTGCCAAAAGCAACAACGTAAAGGATTTCATTTTCAAATTTGCTCCACGACCTCCATTATTTAAATCATGGTGTGGATCTTGAAATTTTATCCAATGTTTTTGTTTTGAATTGTTTGAGATCTGATTTTATTGAATCAGATTGTTTGTCATGTTCTGACTCAAGTTCATTGCTTGCTTCGTCCAGTAATCGCTTGATATCTTGTTTTGCCATTTTACTTCTTCTTCTCCATTACTGCCTTGACTTTTTTTAGTCTTGCGAATTCTTCTCTTTCTCTTTCTTCCAGGGTTGCTAAAATGAACTTGATTCGTAGCCTATATTGCGGAATAATGACATTCTCTAGTGCGTTTAGGAGTTTTTGCGTCTTTTCTAGTGCCTTTGCGAGTGCAAAAATAGAGTTTTCGTATTCAGCTGCCTTGCATATTTTTGGCAACAAAGTTTTGATCTGCTTTGCTGCTCTATCTATTGAGGAATTTGTGTCTGCAAATCCATAGGGCATAGATTTTGTGTCTTTTTCTGCGACATTTAGTGTTGGTATTGTGACATCTACTACTCGCTTTACTTTAGTGTCAACTTCCATTACTGCTGGAGTAGATTGAGCAACTGAATCCACAGTTGCAGTTCCTAAAGATAGATATGCATTATTTACTGATTTGTAAACATCTTGCAACGGTTCCCAGATTCCACCACGAGCCTTGTTTGCTTCGGTAATCATTTCCTCAATGTTTTTTAGCAATACTTTTCTTTTGTCATCAAGAATTTTTTGTACCATTGACGCGACCTGGCTTGAACGTTTGTATTTGAGCAGCTCAATTTTTGTTGCTGCAACGTTTTGGCCAAACGACATTTATCTATCGTTCCTTATAGTATTGGTCGATAAATTTGTCTTTGACTTTGGTTAGCTCGTTCTTTGGTAATAACGAAACTACTTTCCACTGCAGTCCTAGTGTTTCCTCAATTGTTCTGTTTTCATCAACATTCTGAGTCAGAAAGTCTTTTTCAAATCCATCACCAACTTCAAGATATTTCAGATCAACACCAGTAAGTCCTGCTTTTCCTACAATTCCTGCAAGTGCTCTGACTTCTTGTGCTCTAGAATATGCGTCATAATTTTGGTTAGAGATTTCTTGATGGTCTACTCTGGTTCTGCCTTCGCCAATTCCGTCCTTCATAATTCGTGAAAGACTCATCAAAATGTTGACTGGTGGGTAGACACCTTGTCTGAATAAGTCACGTCCAAGTACGATTTGTCCTTCGGTAATGTATCCAGTAAGATCTGGAATTGGATGAGTGATATCATCCGATGGCATTGTCAAAATTGGCATTTGAGTTACACTTCCCTTTTTGTCGCGCAGTCTTCCTGCTCTTTCATAGATAGTTGACAAGTCAGTATACAGGTATCCAGGATATCCTTTTCTTCCTGGCACTTCTTCTCTTGCTGCACTGATTTCTCTTAGTGCTTCTGCATAGTTTGTCATGTCTGTTAGGATAACTAGTACATGCATTCCAAGATCATATGCTAGGTATTCAGCAACTGTTAGTGCCACTCTTGGTGTGATGATTCGCTCAATTGCAGGATCGTCTGCTAAATTCAAAAATAGTACACTTCGTTTTAGTGCGCCAGATTCTTCAAGGCTTCTTCGGAAATATTCTGCCTCAGAATATTGCACACCAATTGCTGCAAAGACTACTGCAAATTCATCAGATGTTCCAACTACTGCTGCTTGTCTTGCAATTTGTGCTGCCAAGATGTTGTGTGACATGCCAGAGCCAGAAAAGATCGGAAGCTTTTGTCCTCTAACTAGTGTTAACATTCCGTCAATGACAGAAACACCTGTTTGAATAAAGTCTCTTGGATATTCTCTTTGTTCTGGATTCATTGGTGCGCCGTTGATGTCAATGAATTTTTCTGCAATTGGATCTGGCAGCCCATCTATTGGTCTACCTAGTCCATCAAAGACTCTTCCGAGTACTTGTTCAGATACTGGCATTTCCATGACTTTACCTACGAATTTAGCGCTTGTTCCAGAAACTGAAAGACCAGTTGTTCCCTCAAAAACTTGGACAATTGCTTTTCTGTTTCCTACTTCGAGGACCTTGCCTAGTCTTCGTTGTCCATCAGTTGTTTGAATTTCAACTAGCTCATCAAATGAAACACTTTCTACGCCGTCAACTACAACGAGCGGTCCTTTGATTTCTGCTATTTTTGAATACTGAACTCCGCCTTGTGCGCTCATGCTGAGATCTTTACTCCGGAAATCTTTTTGAATTCTGAATCAATGGTGTTAGAAATTGCATCTAGTCTTGAGAGTTCTTCTTCTTTTATTTCCATTCTTGCTTTGAGTAGTGTTGCAATTACTGGCATTGCTCTGATATCTGCAAGTGATGCGCCTTCGCGTAATGCTGCTTGGCCTTTTTTGTAAAAGTCAACCAATAATGTCAAGAGTTTGAATTGTTTTTGTGGACTACAGTATGTATCAACATCATCAAAAGAGTTTTGCTGCAAGATGCCGATTTTGACCATTCTTGCGACTTCGAGAATTAATTTTTCTTCATCTGGCAGTGCTTCAGGGCCTAATAATCTGACAATTTCTTTTAGTGTGTCTTCTCTTTGCAAGATTCCATATGCTTCTCGTCTTAGCTCAAACCAATCCTTTGAAACATTTTCTCCCCACCATTTTCCAATGTCTGCTAGATATCCAGAATAGCTGTTCATCCAGTTAATTGATGGATAGTGACGTGAGTATGCTAGTTTGGCATCTAGTGCCCAGAAAGTTTTGATGAATCTCATGGTATGAGTGGTTACTGGTTCTGTAAAGTCTCCACCAGATGGCGAAACCGCACCAATCAATGTTACAGAGCCGTCTCGGTCTGGGCTTCCTTGTGCTCTAACACGTCCTGCTCTTTCGTAAAATTCTGCTAATCTTGATGCAAGATATGATGGATATCCTTCTTCTGCTGGCATTTCTTCCAATCTTCCACTCATTTCACGTAATGCTTCTGCCCATCTTGAAGTAGAATCTGCTACAAGGACTACATCTTTGCCCATGTCTCGATAATATTCAGCAATTGTTACACCAGTGTAGATACTTGCTTCTCTTGCAGCTACTGGCATGTTGCTAGTATTTGCAACAAGGACAGTTCTGTCCATGAGTGGTTTACCAGTTCTTGGATCTTTGAGGTGTGGGAATTCGACAAGGACTTCGGTCATTTCGTTTCCTCGCTCTCCACATCCGATATATACTACAACTTGAGAGTCTGCCCACTTTGCAATTTGGTGCAATGTTACAGTTTTTCCAGTACCAAATGCTCCAGGAATAGAACCTGTTCCACCTTTAGCAATTGGGAAGAATGTATCAATGACACGCTGGCCTGTTAGTAATGGAATAGTTGGATCATATCTTGATTTGTATGGTCTTGGCTTTCTTACTGGCCAGTAATGGTACATCTTGATTGGAGTCTTGCTACCATCAGTGCTTGCAAGCTCTGTTTCTAGATCATAAGTGCCTTCACTAACAATTTTTGTGATTTTGCCACCTGCATGATCTGGTGGAACCATTATTCCATGCTCAATTAGGTCGGTTTCCTGTACAGAACCAATTATACTTCCCGGTGCAACTGTATCGCCAACCTTTACCTTTGGTGTGAATTTGTATTTTTTAGTCATATCTACTGGTGTAGTTGTAATTCCTCTTCCAATGAAAGAGCCAGATTTTTCTGCAAGATCTTTTAGTGGTCTTTGAATTCCATCATAGATTTGTCCAATGATACCTGGACCAAGCAAAACACTTAGTGGATTACCAGTACCTACCACTGGTTCTCCTGGTTTGAGACCGCTAGTTGATTCATAAACTTGGATAAATGCTACATCGCCTGTAAGACGGATAACTTCGCCGATTAGTTTTGCGTCACCGACAGAAACTGTTTCATACATTTTTGCATCTGACATTCCGTCTGCTTTGACTGCAGGACCACTAACCCAAACAATTCGACCCTTTGCTACCATACATTCTACCTTCCGAATTTTGATGCAATATCTTTCCTTATTAAAGGCTTCAGACGATCTAATCTTGCATCTATCGTATTGTCAAATTTCATAGTACCATCATTTGATTGAACTCGAATTCCGCCAAGACAATCAATTAGATCGGATGAGAGTGTTGCTCCTGGGAACTTAGAAAGTAAAGATTCGACAACTGACTTGTCTTTTGAATTTGTTTGAACTATAATTTCTGATGTACCAATTGTGTCAATTGATTCTTGTAATAATGTAGAGATTAATTTGGAATAATCTTTGTTGCGATCGGTGTCCTGAAGTTTTTTTATCGCTTTTTCAAAAACCTTTTCGATAGATTCTTCGACTAGTAAGAGTTGTTTGTTTCTTGAATCTAGATCTGCATTACCAATAATTTGTTTTTCGAGTTTTTCTGCCTCTTTTTTGCCTTCGGCAATTATTTTGTCGTATTCCCCTTCAAGAGATATCTGTGAGTTTGCAAGTGTTGTTTGTGACGATTTTAGGGCCTCTTTTAGGCTTGAAATTAGGTTTTGTTCAGTGCTTTGAAGGATTTTCTCTACAGTTTTCTCTAGTGCAGAATCAGCGCCCATTGATCGCCTCCAGTTGATTAATGGATTTTAATGTTTGGAAAGATTTTAAAATCGTCCAAAAAAGTTGTAAGATGGATTGGTAGTAGCAGATCTAAAACTTGGCAGTGTTATTTTACCCAGATCAGAATCTCCCCAAGCAATTTCTCGTCTTGCGGAATTCGAATGGTTTCACAAGATAGAAACTGAAAATGATACGGTTACACCAGAAATTGATGATCTTTTGTTGCGTGCTCAAAAAACCTATCAATCAATTGATGATGTCATAAAGGGCTTGGGAATGCCGTTGCAGATTGGAATCATGGAGATTCTCTTCAAGGGAACCATGATCAAAAAGAAACAGTATCAGCTTGATGAAATTGAGACAATGGTTACTGACTTGGAGAAAAAGGCACCTGCCATAATTGATAAACCAGCTAAGCTTCTTGAAGAAGAATCAACAGTAAAAAGATCTATTGATGAATATTCTACATTAAAGGAAACGCTAGACGTTGTAAAGAAGTTCAATGTAGATCTTAGTGGATTTGGATTCATGAAATATTTCTACACAAATCTTTTTGTTGTAGACACTGACAAATTTGCTGAGATTAGCCGCTCGCTAGAAGGAGTTACAATTTACAAGTACGACCTTGAGACCAAGGAAAAAATAGCGCTAATTGTAGTTGCACCATCAAGCGATTCGGACAAAGTTTTGAAGGTATTTCGTGCCTTTGATTCTAATCCATTTGTTATGCCACAAGAATTCCCCCAAGTACCATCGCAGGCATACGCATTGGTTCAATCAAAACTTGCTGAATTAACAAAACAACTTGGATCACTTGAAAAAGAACTGGCCAAAACCAAACAAGTCCTTCGTCGCGACATTTTAGCTTTGCATGAAGGTGCATTTGTTACAAAAGAAGTTCTTGAAATGCTTCGCAAGCCAGGTGGAACAAAACTTTTTGCAGTAATCCAAGGATATATTCCAAAAAACATGGATTCAAAATTCAAAGATATTACAAAACAGTGGATGTCCGTTACAGAAGACATTTCAGATCCAAAACTAGCACAAAACAAACCAACGCTTTTTGAAAACAAGAGATTTGTTAGAACATTTGAAGTCATCACACAAAGCCAAGGCATTCCCAAACGCGGTGAGGCAGATCCAACTCCAATGATTGCTCTAATGTGGCCAATATTTTATGGAATAATGTTTGCAGATCTTGGTCATGGTCTTTTGCTTATGGGATTTGGACTCTTGTTCAAGATGAAAGGTCAAGGGAACCTCTCAAGATGGGGTATGTTGATTGCAATTTCTGGTGCATCTGCAGCAATAGCTGGAGTCGGCGCTGGTGAAATGTTTGGTTTCCACATTGATCAATTTTCCTTCTTTGAGAAAATACTAGATGGACCACTCAAGCCAGTATCTTGGTTAGTTGGAATTCTTTCTGTTGCAGAATTAACCTTTGAACAAGTAATCACAATTTTGAAGGTCTCACTATTCTTGGGAATAATTCACTTGATTTGGGCATTTGCTCTTAGAATTAAAAAGCTACGACGGGAAGGCCACAAACAAATCATGATGCTAGAGGCAATACCAAACGTTACTCTGTATGGCGGCATTGTTGTGATAATGATGTCCGCAATTGGTTCAAGCTATGATGTCATGAACATGTATTCCAGAGAACATATGGAAGCAGTTCCATGGGTCACAATATTTTTGGGTGATTGGGCAAGAGTTTGGATTGTATCAAGAATTGCAGTTATCATTGTACTTGGTTCAATGGCAACAATGATGGTTGGAGGAATTTTACACGTAAAGCATCATCCAGAAGAGGGCGGTAGTATTGCAAACATCGTAATGGAAGTTCTTTTAGGAAAAACAGTAGAATGTCTTGCACATACAATTAGCTATGCACGACTTGGAATCATGTTGCTTGTGCATGCCGCATTATTGCTAACGGTTAACAATTCATTTGCATCTATGGGCGGATTCTCTTCACCTACTGGAGCTGCAATGATCATTGGTGGAAACATTGGAATCATGATGATTGAAGGACTGATTGTATACATCCAGTCTTTGAGATTGCACTTGTACGAGTTCTTTACCAAGTGGTATGATGGTGGTTCACAACCATTCAAGCAAGTTGTACCAGAATTACTCTACAACCAGCTAGTCTGGAAAAGGAAATAATCACTCTACAGGCAGTTCAGTTTTATTCGACCATTCGCCCCAAGAACCAAGATAAACTTTGATCTTCTCAAAGCCAAGTTTTTTGAGAGCTAAAAATGAATTTGCTGCTCTATACGCACCCTGACAATACGTTATGATTTGCGCATTCTTTGGAATTTTGTATAGTTCTGCTAGCTGTTCATTATTTTTGATAGTACCATTATCAGAAATGTTTGTAAGATAGTCCACATTAATTGCGCCTGGAATATGACCACGCCTTATACCACGAATTACACTACCAGTAAACTCTTCTTTGGATCGTGCGTCAATTAGAACTGCTTTGCCTAGGTTTTGTTTTACGTAGTCATAGTCTGCAAGAATTTTCGGATTTAGTTTTCCATCAAAGTTTGCTGGTGAGAATCCATTTGTCTTTGTTTCTAGAGCTAATCCGTCTGCTTGCCATTTTTTGATTCCACCATCAAGCATCCGAACATTTTGATGTGAAAAATACATCAACATCCAAACGCCTCGTGCGGCGAGCATTCCAGAAACATCATCATAAAAAACAATTTTTTTTGCTAATGTGACGCCAACAAATGAGAAAATTTTCTTTGTTTGTTCATTGAAAATTTCTATACCATGCTGAGTTGTATCAAACCAATGATATGCAAACAAGTCAAGATTCACTGCTCCTGGAATATGTCCCTGCGAATATTCTTTGAAAGAACGCGTATCAATTAAAACAAGATTTGAATTTTGGAGTTCCTTTGCTAGATCCGCAGTTGAGATTAACACAACCAGCTAAATTCAATATACATTAAATCTATTTTGAAAACAAAAGGAAAAGAGAGGGGTTTTGAGTTTTTTACTCGTTTACGTATGCTCTTTCACCGTGCTGGGCTAGATCTAATCCAATTTCTTCCTCTTTTGGAGTTACTCTGATTCCGCCTGGCCAAACTGCATCCATTATTTTGAGAATAGCTGCAGTAACGCCAAATGCGTAACCTACTGAGATTAGCGCTCCCATAACGTTGATAGCTTGTTGCTCATAGCCTTCTGGTGTTCCAGTCCATGCTCCAATTCCGACACCTGTATCCCAAATGTGTGGGCTTGCAAGTGTACCGGTTAGAACTGCTCCTGTGAAACCACCCATTCCGTGTACTCCCCAAACGTCGAGTGCATCGTCCCATTTACGAGAGTTCTTGAATGAAACACAACCATAACAAACAGTTCCTGCTGCGATACCAATGATCAAAGATGCCATTGGTCCAACAAAACCTGATGCTGGTGTGATAGTGACTAGACCTGCAACTGCACCTGAAGCTGCACCTACAATGCTTGGCTTGCCTGTGTGGGCCCATGCCATTAACATCCATGTCAGTGCTGCCATACCTGTTGCGGTGTTTGTTACAACCCATGCTGATGTTGCAACTCCGTCTGCTGCTAGTTCAGAACCTGCGTTGAATCCAAACCAACCAAACCAGAGCATGCTAGTTCCAAGAACAACCATTGGAATATTGTGTGGCTCCATTGGAACCTTACCATATCCAAGTCTTCTTCCTAGAATTAATGCTCCAGCCAAAGCTGAGAATCCAGAGCTGATGTGAACTACAGTACCGCCCGCAAAGTCAAGTGCAAACGATGGCTTCAAGTCCGGATTGATGTCTAGTTTTCCTGCAAAGATGAATCCTCCGCCCCAGACCCAATGTGCAATTGGATCATAGACAAAGGTTGCCCATAGCAGAATAAAGACTACAAATGCGCTGAACTTGATTCTGTCAATGATACCGCCTATGATTAATGCTGGTGTGATGATTGCGAAAGTTGCTTGGAACATTGCAAATAGTTGATGTGGAATTGTTCCAGGCCAAATTGCGCTACATTTTACATCCGAGCTTACAACATATGGCGACCTCAGAGTATAGTAAACTTGATCAGTACACGCGCTTGGAGTACCAAGAGGTGCATAGTGAGACACTTTGTTGAATCCAACATAATCTAGTGATCCCATGTATAGATTGGTATCTTGGTTCACTGGACCAAATGCTAGAGAGTATCCCCATAACACCCATTGTACTGAGATCAGACCCATTACAACTAGTGTCATACCTAGTACGTTTACCATGTTCTTTGATCTTGCCAATCCACCGTAGAAGAATGCAACACCTGGGGTCATGAATAGGACCAATGATGTTGCAGCTAGTATCCATGCGGTGTCTCCGTTGTCAATCATGCATGGTGCATATGTTCCAGAGCCTGGTTCTGTTTCATACCAACACTCTGCTGGGTTACCGGTATCAATACCAGTACCACTTTGGACATAGCCTCCCATGCCATCGCCAACTTGTTGTGCATAAGCTGTAGACAGTACGCCTGTAGAAGTTGCGGCAACTGCTACCACAAGTAATAGTGCATACTTGTGATTCCTGTTCTTCATTGGAGGTTCGAACGGTGAAAATTATTTAAGCGTAGAGAAGTTTTATGCTGAAAAAATGTAAATTGTTAAATAGATTAATTTTAAGATAATATCATAAAATTGAATAATTATGTTATGGAGTAAATAGGCATGGAGGCAAGACTTGGAATATTTGATACTTTCAAGACAAAAAAAGAACTAACAGGCGAGGCAGTTAGACAGCGATCTATTATTGTGAGTTTGGCAACTGAGAATAATCCAGCACAAAGAACACGTACAGCAATTGCACAAAGAATTGCACAGGAAAATGGAACTATATGGAAGAACATCTATTCAGGAATATTTCGTGATCTTGATGAAATTCTTATTCCGCTCGGCATGGTGGAAGAGGCAGGACGGTTACCACTCAAACGTGGACCAAAGGCATTGCAGGAAAAGGGAATTCCGTTTTATCAGCTCACACAAAGAGGTCTGCTTATTTCAATATCTCTTGATGAGATAATAGGTCGCGAGAAGATTCTTGAGCGATTTTTTGTCGAGTCCAAAATAGACGAGGAGTTTGGCGAACAGCTTCAGACGTTAGGCAAATTTGCACCAAGATTCATCTATTCCTTGTTTAAGGAATATGCCAAGGCATACTGTGATGGTAAGTTCTCCGATCTGTTACCCTTTGAGAAATCTATGTTCATGGCAACATCAGATGAGACGATTCTAATTCAAAAGGAATTCCTCGAGTCATTCATTAACATGACAAAGCAGGAAAAGGAAAAGGCACTTGACTTTCTCAAAGAAATCGGATCGGTAAATTTTGCAAAAAAATAGGCTCCAAACATTAAAATCCGTTATACAAGGGGCAAAAATATGAGCGGATCGCAAAAGGTCTTTGCATCAGTAAAATCATTCTCACAGCGAGGAAGACTGCTCACAAAGGCAGAACTGCAAACGTTAGCAGAATCAAGAGATCTTGATGAGCTTATCACAAGAATAAAGAACACAAAATATGCAGATGCTGTATCCAAGATAAACAAACCATTGACTGCAGGCAAAATTGAATCTGCCCTTAGAAGCAAGCTTGCAGAAATCCATTATTCCATGTCACGTACTGCTGGCAAGTCCGACATTTTAGATGCGTATTATCTGAAATTTTTGCTAACAAATCTCAAAGTAATACTAAAGGGAAAGGCACTTGGAAAAACCCAAGAAGAAATCGAACCGCACCTAAACTTACATGCAGAGGAATTAATCAACCAACGAGATGTCATTGTCAAGGCACTAACTGCCAAAGATTTGGAAGAGGCAATTGCAAGTCTTGGCTCAATAGAATTTGGTGATGAATTGACAAAGGCGGTATCACTATACAATGACAAGAAAAATGTCCAAATTTTTGATGTACTGTTGGATAAAATTTTGTATCAACAGCTTGGCCGTGCAATGAGAAGCTCTCAAGACAGAGACATAACAAAGCTAGTCGGAATGGACATTGACTTTTACAATATTTTGTCGATTTTGAGAGGAAAGTTCTGGGGCCTAGATGAGGATCAAATTCAAAATCTCATAGTAACTCATACTCCAGGCGTTCCAAAAGACTTGCTTGGAAAATTGATCTCTTCGGATTCTGTACGTGGCGTATTTGATGATCTGGCAGCAACTCGTTACAGAGAACTGATTCCACAAACAGAAGACAACATGGAAGCAGTCGCTGCATTTGAGCATGCGTTTGAGATGGCAACCTACAAGTCAGTAAACAGATCATTTACCAAAATGTTTAGCTATGCTACAGTAGTTGGGATCACAAAACTTACTGCGTATGAGGTTCGAAACATTGCTGCAATTGCATTTGCAGTAGAACAAAAGATTGACTCACAAACCACAATGTCTCGCCTCATAGTAGAGCAAGAAGAATAGATTTCAAGCTATATATTGAAATTGACGCGAAGACCCGCTATTGGTTCGATTATACAAAAAAAAGTCAGGCATTACAACTGAAATCCTAGTCAATACAGTTTGGGTCAGTACGTTTTTGGCGATGATTTTAACAATGCCTGCACTTGGAGTGTTTTTAGGAATTTACTTTGCTACAGGAAATTTGCTAATAGGTGCAGTGATTGGATTTGGTCTACATTTTGCTACACTAGCATTTTCTGATAAAATTTCCAAGAAACTGACTAGGATGCTAATCTAGGTGAAAAGGCCATGATGGGTGATAAAAACTACAAGCAAACAATCAATTCTGCATTAGATGCACTTGTAAGAGAAACTACCCCCAAGATCACAAATCCTAATGACAAAAACGAAGTATTTTTACACGAAGTCACGCGATGCATGAGAAGATCATATTTTGATAGATTTGATGCAATAGAACAAACCAGAAAGGATTTTGAGAGTATTCTTGGCGGGTTAATACGTAAACTTCCCTATGGTTCTAAGATTGGGGAATTTGCAATAGACGAGATAAAGCTAAAAGGCCAAGCTGATATGATTGTGGACGATATTGTGTTTGTCTTCAAAACAGTAAAGGATGTACCAGACAATCCTGATGCGTCAGATATTTTGTATCTGAATGGATGTCTGTGGGTTTTTAACAAAACAGAAGGAGTTATTGTCTATCTGACAAGTGATGGAAAAGAGACATCGTTTGCAATGAATCGTGAAAAGAAGATGTTTGAAGAGATAATTCGACGAGTACGAGTGTTTTCTAATTTAATTGCTGACAAAAAGACACCAATTTTAGAACCATCACCGGAGTGCACAAACTGTCAGTACTATGAAAGATGCTTCCTCAAAAAACGCGAAGGAAAACAAATATCAATTTCTGAATTGTTTGGATCGAAAAATAAGTAAAAAAGATCTAATGATCTTATTCTAGTGATTCTTTGTGTCCTTTGCCTCGAAGTGCAAATAATACAACTGCAAAGGCAATAAAGACGCCGACCACTGAGCCATATGCTGCCAGACCTGCTTCTGCCATTTGCTTGCAATCTGAGCTCAAATCTTATATAACTTTGGCAGAAATTTTTTCATAAAGACAAATTATCATAATTTGCTAATTTTATGATACTATAATGATTCTATGGTGAAAACTCGAAGGATGCAATGTTTTCATGGCCTGCAGTCATTGAACTGAGATTAAAGTTGGCCTCGCCTTTAATTTTCCAAGATATGGTATTGCTTTGCAGTGCGGACCAAAACTCTGGATCTGTTCCTGTGTTTTTGAGTGTGATTGTTTCACCAATTATTTGAGGATTATTACTAAGAATTGTGTAATAGTTAGAGCCCTCTATTGCACCTTCTGGTCTATCACCAATTTGAGATATAGTTACTCGCTTGTCTGCTGCATATAGATCATATTTGATTAGCTGTAATAGTACAGATTTGTAATTTGGATTTGTTATTTTGAAATCAATTTTGATTTGTGCCTCTTCTGGCGTTACAGAAAGAACTTCAAAGGTTTCCAGCTCCACTTGGATTGGTATAACATTAATTGGATCTGGAGAGATTTTGCCAAGGCCTCCTTCTGATATATCATTGAGGATTTGTGAGCCGGAAAAGGCAATTACGCCTATTGCTGCTACCAATACTCCAATAATTATTCCAAGCAGAATTTTGGAATTCAACAAGAATTTTTTGAATTTGTGTGTCATAAATGTTAGCAATTAAATCCCTTGTTTTGCATAATACTACAATGCAATATTTCCAAGCAGTGAAGATTGGAAAAGAACGAGCTAGCAAAGCTCAGATGATTTTGTTCAATTTGGGCGGATTTGCAATGCTCACGTTGACCATAAAGAAAAAAGATGGGCAGTTCATTCCAGTTGGTGAGCAAAACTATACTGCAATAATTCATACTGTTGATGGTTATGTCACAATTTTAGTTGATGAGGAAGGATATACCAAGGCTCAATCAAAACCGCTAGAAAAAGAAGTAGCAATGGATCTTTTCAAAAAGATTCGTGAGTATGGAATTGAAGAATATATGGGAAATACTGTCGAAATCTGGACAGAACAGTACCCCACTGTACAAAAAGAGCTATAGAATTATTTCCGTTCCTACGGCTTGGCCTTTGATTGCCTTTTCTATTGTGGCCAGGTCTGCTTTTATAACACGCGTCTTAATTTTAGAGCGCTCTATTACTTTGAGTGCAACTATATCCATTAGGTCATAGCCACCTGCCACGGAATCTTCTTTGACTAGTAAACGACGCAATGCTTTGAGCTCAATTCGCTTGAATTTCTTTGCCTTTGGATTTTTGTTTGGATCTGAATCATAGATGCCATCGACGTCTGTTGCGTTCAGAAATTCTGATGCTTGGATCTTTTCTGCAATTAATGCTGCCGTTCCATTTGTACTCTGGCCCGGATGCAGGCCGCCTGCAACCACGATCAGACCAGAATCGACTGCGTGTCTTGTTTCGGTTAGTGTTGTTGGTGGATGTGGATAGGCCTTGTCCTTTAGTGCATAGATTAGTAATTTTGCGTTTAGTCTTGATACTTCAATTCCAAGCTCGTCCAGCGTTGATTCGTCAGCACCTGACGATCTTGCATGAGAGATGTAATGTCGAGCAATCTTACCTCCACCTGCAATAATTATTGGCTGGCAAATCTTGCTTATTTTGACTAAAAATGTGGCATAATCTTTGATGATCTTTTCATTGTTGTCCATGCCAAAGATTCTACCAGAGAGCTTGATGATGATTCTTTTTTTCATTATTATCCAAGAAGCGATTTTGCTGCCATTTCAACTTTATTTCGATTGTTTTGTGAGGTGTAGATTCGCAAAATATTGACTGATTCTGCCATAGAGGACACTACTGGTATTTTGGAAAAGGGAATCTCTAGTGGTTTTTCTGACATTAGTATGATGGATTTGGTTTTTTCCTTGGCTGGCGTCAAAGGTACAGAAGATGTACCAGATGTGTCTACAAAAATGTCGTCTCGTTCTAGTCTTGACTTTTTTGCTAGTCTGTCTCGGATTTGTTCTGTGTTTTGGGATTTTTTTGTCATAATCTTTTCGTATACGCATTTGAGCAGATTTCTATTTTGATAGTCAATTGCGAACTTTTTTGCTCGTTTTTGTTCTTTGGTGTTACTTGGTAGATCTAGAATTTTTGATATCACTAGTTCGTCTGTGAGATTGGTGTAGCTGTCCAAGCTTAATTCGGTAAATCTACAATATTCATCAGCCAATCTGATTGATTCGAGCATCATTACCTCTGCTGAGCGGACGGTTTTGTGAAAGTAAACTGCCTTGAACATTTGATATCTTGATAGAATCATGGATTCAAAAGAGTATAGAGCTGATTTTGCAAGTGCTAGTTTAGTTCTGTAGACATCCAGAGACTGGATTATTCTTTTGTGATCTATTTTTGCGTGCTCGGCTCCTGTGAAATATCCGTCTCTTTGCAGATAATCCATCATGTCTGCAGAAAGCGAACCTGAAATGATCTCATTTACAAATCTGTATTTTGGGTATCCAAATGCGAGCTTTGTGATCTTTTTTTTATCAAATCCAGCTTTTGATAGAATATCTGCAATTTCGAATTTTTGGATTATTTTTTTACCAATATCTTCATGTGAGATTTTCTTTTTTATCTGTAAAACTTCTTCGAATAGATGTGAAAATGGGCCATGTCCTACATCATGGAGTAGTGCAGCTAGACGAATTTCTTGGATTTGGTCTGTTTTGAGAAATCCCTTTTCTTTTAGAGATGTAGCAGCTTGACCTGCAATGTGCATTACACCTAACGAATGCTCAAATCTTGAATGCTGAGCTGATGGATAGGTAAGGTGTGCGCCTGAAAGCTGACGTATTCTACGCAATCGTTGAAAAATCGGTGAATCAATAATTTTGAGTTCGGTATTATACACTCGAATAAAATCATGAATTGGATCTACAATATCTAAAAATTGTTTCATAGCTTTGCTAATTTTTTTGATATAACTTTCATGATATCTGCATGAACTTTTTCTTTTGATTGTGATGCGTTAACTAAATGCCAGCAATATTTTTTTGCTAATCTACGATATGTTGATGATATAGTTTGTAGAAATTGTGCATCTTTTTCAAACTTGTCGCGATTTTGTTTTTTGCGAGAAAATGACTCTTTTTGTGATACATCTAAAACTATTACCAAATCTGCTCTTGGTAATCCTGCATCAAGTCCTTCAAGCCATGATAGAGACATTTTGTTTGCAACGCCATAAACTAGGTTTGATTGATAATATCTGTTCATGACAAGAACGGAATTTTGTTCTTGGGCTGACTTTATGTCGTGAAGCTTTTCCCATCTATTTGCTGCCAATAGACAATGGATTACCTGAGAGGGAAATTTTCTTTTTCCATGAAGGAATCGATTGATCTCTTTTCCTAACGGCGTAGTGTAATCTGGAAAGCTAAAGATCTTTGTTTTGATTTTATTTTTTTTAAGGGCTTTGGCCAGTAGTGAGGTCTGTGTTTTTTTTCCTGCCTGATCGCTTCCCTCAATTACGATAATCATTGGACTGTATTGAGATTTGTTTTAGTAATTAAAAATCTATCATAAAAAGAAAAACTATGCGGCCAGGGTTTGGCTTGTCCATTTTAGAGACATTTTATTCGTAAGAAATGTCTCATTTTCATCAGGCTTCGAATTGATATCTGCCGAACATTGACTTTATTTTTAGATCATGTTGTATGTCGCCGCGAATCTTCCAGAGTTTATCAGACGTCATAAGATCTGATTGGGCCTTGCATTTAGCCGCTATGATGTTGAGTATTTTTATTTTAGAGTTCTCGTTTTCTGTGTTTTCATAGATTTGCCAAAGCTCCTGTTTTACTCGTTCAATCATTTCCAGATTTCTCTTATGGTGTAATTGTATTTCTCCTTCCGGCAAAGTATTCATCCATTCTTTTGATTCCGTTTTTAGCTCCTGAAAGTCCCGTGAGATTGTTTTTAGGCTCACATCTAGCTTTGCCGCTATTTGTTGCTGTGTGTATCCCTGGATGTACAGTTCCCATATTTTTTGGCGCCTTAGGTGGATTTCTGATTCTTTGGGTTTTTCTTGCAGTGTTTGTTCTGTTATGTATGATCACCTCCAAATTGGCATCTCTTACGTCATATTCGCTAAGAAAAGTTTTGCGTAGTCTAATTTGAGCTACGGCCAGCTATTGGTGAAAGTTTCTTTTATATCAAGTTCAGCGAGACCTGATTTTTTGCCCAGATAGTAGTTGAGCAGATGGAGAGATTCAACTTCGAGTCTCAATTAGTCTCAATCAGTCTCAACAAGTCTCAACTGGAGTCAAAAAATCTAAAATCAAGTATCAGAACTATTCTACCAAGACTTATAACTTAAAATCACCAAAACCACAAAATGAGAATCATAAAAAACATGGCAAAGGAAATCACAAAAGAAATCGGAAACAAATCTCGTGAATTTTACGAATTTGTTCTACCACCAGTAGATATGATTCTAGAGAACAATTCCCTAACTGTGATAATTGATCTGCCTGGATTTGAGAAAAAGGACATCAATCTGTCAATTCACAAAAATATTCTATCGATTACTGCGCAAAAACCGGAATCAAAGACTGATGATGTAATCTATAGACAGCGTCCAAACATAATAGATAAAAAAATTCTCTTGCCAGTTCACGTTGAGGAAGAATCTATTAGCTCTGCAAAATTCTCACAAGGAGTTTTGACTGTAAAGATTCCTTATTCTAAAAAGGAAAAGCAAATTTCAATAGAATAACTATTTCTTTCTAAAAATAGCAAAGATTCCCATTATTGCAAAAGCACCAATCATACCAATAGTTGCCGCAGTGCTATTTGTCGAATACAACACTGTCGAGCCGACAAAAACAGCAGAAGAAAGAACGCTTCCTGCAAGTAAGACATCCCTTTTTGGTTTTTGATTCAGCTGTAACGAACGATTTTCCTCTAGGAATTTTTTCAGCTCTGGTACAATCGATATGGTTGCATCCAGCGATTTTGCAAATCTTGCAAATGAATATTTGATTTCCTCAATGTATGCATCCTTGATTAGATGTTCTTCTTCTAGAATGTTTTTTAGAACCTTGACAAATTTGAAATCAACTTTGTGAGTTTTGTAGATTCCCTCGATTATGGAGCTCATTCGTAGATACAAGGCCAGATTTTTTGGCAACACGAATGGAAACTTGGACATTGTCTTGTTTGCTAGCTCCATCAATGCTTTGACTTCCATTTCATCTGGTTTTTTTCCGTGCATTGTTCTAATTGATAGATCAATTCCTTGCTCAATGACTGAGCGGTTGAAATCCGAAGTAAGCATTCCCAAGTCTAACATGGCATTTACTGTTCTTGGCGGATCTTTTTCCACCAGTGCTAGATATAGTCTGACTATACGCATTCTAGTCTCATTGTCGATTTTGCCTACCATTCCAAAATCATACAGGATTAGAGAGCCATCGTTTGCTATTGAGATGTTTCCTGGATGCGGATCTGCATGGAATATTGAATCGTGAAGCAACATTGTAAAGAAAACTTTGTGTACGTCGATTACGATTTTTTGTCTGTCGATTCCTGCCTTGTCTAGGTCTTCGATATTTGTGATTTTGATTCCAGGAATATACTCCATAGTCAGGACATTTTTTGTGGAATAGTCATCGTATACTTGTGGAATTTGGACATTATCATGCCTGGATAGGTTTTTTTTGATTGTCTTGAGATTTTTGGATTCTATTGTATAGTCAAGTTCTTCATGAATGGTTTCAATAAATTGAGACAGCATTGATTGTGCAGAAAAGCGCAAATTGGGATCGACAAATCTCATCGCTATTGGCAGGATCTTTTTTAGGACTTTGATGTCTTCCTCAATTATATTTTCAATTCCCGGTCGCTTTACCTTTACTACAACATCTTGATCTTTGATTTTTGCTAGATATACTTGGCCTAGTGATGCGCCGGAAATTGCCTTGGTGTTGATTGTAGTGAATTTGTCTAGTGATCCTAGATCTTTTTCAATTATTGGTTTTATTCTATCAAATGATTCTGCAGGCACATCATCTTGTAGTTTGGATAATTCCTCTAGATATGGTTGTGGTAAAATGTCAGCCCTAGATGAGAGCCATTGGCCTAGCTTGATGTAGACCGGTCCAAGAGAAACAAAAGTGTTGAGGACTTTGTTTGCGTTTTTTTGAAATTTAGAATAGTCAATGTTTTTTCCTTCAGAGTGAACCCAGGCTTTTCTATCCTTTCTTAGCGATATGATCAAAGGGATTAATTTTATCAAAACATGGATTGTTCTAGACACGCTCATAAAGCTCACTTATTGGCCTTTTGCCTTTTTTGCAAGCTTGTATCCAACATATCCAATAGCTACTGAAGATACAATGCCTGCAGCTGCTGCAATTTGTTTGTCTTTTTTTGTCTTGTTTGATTTTTTGTAAAGATATGACGCAATTTTGGCGCCACCAACTGCTCCACTTGCAAGACCAACTAGGATTTCTTGTGCATCATAGACTAGATGTCCCAGAGGGTCATTGTGTGGATTTGCCTTGTCCATATGCACTAGATACTTGTCATTGTATTCGCGGATGTGTAGATTTTTGTATCTGAATTGTTTGTTTGCGCCGTTTTTGTGACCAAGCTTTGTCTCTTGGGCTTGCTCTAACATGAATGGTCGAATCTCTTTTGGAATTTCGATTTCATCCCAAGTCATGGATCAAAAATATGGTTTGTTGATTAATAATCCTAGTGGGTTTGGCTTTCAGCCTTGTCCTGCTTTCTCTTTTTTATTTTCTTGTATGATACATAGCCTGCAATGGCAACTATAGCAATCGCAATTATTCCTGGGATAATTTCCATTGGTGTAGGGGCCGGCTTTTTGGTTGGGTCTTTTAGTGTGACAGTTGCCGTTTCCGATACTGTGTATTCCTGTCTTAGATCATCTTTGTATCTAACAGAGATCTTGATTTTGTGGTCTCCATACTTTGGTTCTCCGTCAAATTCTACTGGAATGTTAAACGGTACTGGCGAGTCTGTTTCCAGCTCGTCGATAAACTGGGTTGTCTTTTTTAGATTAGAACCCTTAAGTGGCTCCAGTGTGACAAATGCAAATAAGGCGTTAATGTTTCCTTCGTTTATTATATCACCGATTATGGTTTGCTGATCAGACAATTCTATTACTCTAATATCATAGATTCTTGCATCAATCAGACCATTAATGTAAAAGTCAACAGTTCTGGTATCCTCTATTTTTTCCCCATGTGCATTGAAATATGACACTTGGAGTGGGGTGTGCAAAGTTTCTGCCCGTACATTTTCAGGAATGAATATTGAAAATGAAAACTTTTTTGAGGATTTTGCGTCTACAGTTCCAATATCCCATTCGTTTTGATCAAATACTACGTTTTCCACATTTGTAATTGGATTTGATGTAGCTGAAACTGATGTCTGTGTATTTTGTAATATTACTTTGACGTTTGCTAGGGGTGCGGTTCCTGTGTTTGTTATTTCTACTGTGATGTTATTGCTTTTGAGCGATGTCAAAAATGGTTGGTCTGCTCTCAAGTTCAGAATACTCTCGCCAGTTACTTTGAAATTAAAATCAAAGAACGAGTTTCTTGAACCAGATTCACGTAATCTAGAATAGTCTAGCTTGACAGTTGCAGGAAATTGCTGAATTGGAATATTTTTGTCCAAATTTACAAAAAATGTTAAAGAAAAGTGCTTGCCTGCTTCTGCTTCAGAATCACTATCTGCATAGATGAGTGCTCCCTTGCCATCTGCTGATCCAAATCCCATTGGCATTAGCAATTGTCCTTTGATTCCCGTGATGTCTTGTGAGCCTACGTTTGCAAACACTACGGTAAATGGTACATTTTTGTCTCCTGGCGTTACCTCGATTTTTTCATCCAGTGTACCAAAATATGCATCTAAAAACTTGACATCACCGAAATTACGCTCAAATGGAGAATCACCATTTCCTAGCTGGGCATATGCATCAAGGACTGGCATTGATAGGATCAGTGACAGTATTGCAAATGCCAAAAATTTCATACTGTCAACTCCATTTTTGGCGGCATATCTTCTCCCTCAAACGCTCGTCCGTCTTTGATCGTAATGACTCGGTCTACATCTCCGAATTGATCTCTGTCATGTGTAACTATGATAAATGTCTGGTTTAGCTTCTTTGCCATGGATTTCATTAATTGTATAATAGTTTCTGTAGTTACAGAATCTAGGTTTCCAGTTGGTTCATCAGCTAAAACTATGGTTGGATGATTGATCAAACCTCTTGCAATTGCTGCTCTTTGGGCCTGTCCACCTGAGACCTTGTTTGCTCTTTTGTTCATTTGACTTTCAAGTCCTACTGCTCTTAGAAGATCAATTGATTCTTTTTGCGCGTTTAGATCTGTTTTTTGGATACTTCTTGGAAGCAAGACATTTTCCAGTATAGTGAGATCTGCTAGTAAATTAGAAAATTGGAAGATGAACCCGAGCTTGGAATTTCTAAATTCTGAAATTTTTTCATCAGTTAGTTTTGTGGTGTTTTGTCCATCGATGAATACTTGGCCACTGGTAGGTCTGTCCAATAATCCAATCATGTTAAGCAAGGTAGACTTGCCAGAACCAGAGCTGCCAACAATAAGCACGAGTTCTCCACGTGTTACAGAAAATGAGACATTGTTTAATGCTTGGACTCGCGTATCGCCTTGGCCAAAAATCTTGTTTACATTTTTCAATTCTAGAACGATATCAGACATAACGCATTGCCTCCACTGGTTGTAGTTTTGTTGCCTTGTATGATGGGTAAATTGATGCAATTACTGCCAGACCAAACGCCATAACTGCAGTTTGGATGATTTTTGCCCAGTCGTAGCTTACCTCTAATGGAATAGAGCCTGCAAAGGTCATTTTGGTTTCTTTGGCATAAAATGTGTATCCCAAGCCCATGGCTGTGCCTAGGCCTGCGCCTAGCGCTCCAATCATCATGCCTTGCATGATGAAAATAATCAAAATGTCCTTTCTTTTTGCGCCTATTGCACGCATGACACCTATCTCTCGGGTTTTGCTAGATACAAGCATCATTTGGATGGTAACTACTGCAAATGCTGATGACATCATTCCGAAATAGCCAATCATGTTAATCATTGCGATTCCTGATCTGAATCCGCTCAATGCTGCCTCTGCAGATTCTTCTATTGTTTCTGCTTTGAAATCATCGTTTGGAAATGATTTTAGGAAATAATTTTTCACATCGGTGGCCTTTGTTGGATCATTTAGCTTTACTAGAATTTCACCAGTCTCCCCATCTCTGTCCAGCATGTCACGTAGTGCATCAATATGCATTATCACTTCGGAATCTAGGCCTTGTCCACCTGGTGATGTTACAATTCCCGTTACAAGAAATCTCCTCACTTGATCTTCTCCTCTCCTGTCGATAATTTTTATCTCAAGGCTGTCTCCAACTCGAACTCCTCCAAGATCATTTACTACTCTGGAACCAATAACTATAGAATTTCGCGAAAAAACATACTGACCATCAGTTACTGTTTCATGAGCAGTTGATACTCTGGTGTCGCGAATTGGATCTACACCAATAACCGGAACACGAAATTCTTCAATTAGCTTGCCATTTTTTGTCACATTGATTGCCGCAGAGGACTGCATTCTGGGCGATGCAGCTTCCACATATGGAATTCGCTCAAACCAGTTTACTAGAAAAATATCAGACTTTGTGATAAAATCTTCCTCGTTTGTTACCAGAACATCTCCAAATCTGTAGCTGGAAAGATCCCGAACTATTGCATCATACAATCCCTGAAATATTACAAAATTCACATGAATTACCAAAATCCCAATAGATACAGCTAGAACTGCACCAATCAGAGAGCCCTTTTTGTTGGATAGCATCCTTTTTGCTAGCTGAATGCGGTAATCCATGGGAGTGATAGTTTAGTCTGATATTTAATGCATTATATGCATAAAATGATTAAATCAGACATTTTTATCTAAGAATAGTAGTGTTTAATAGGAAATTACTATCTAAGTGTAGCAAATTGGACAAATTAGATGTGCAAATTCTGCATTCACTACTTGATAATTGTAGGGAATCAGACAGACAGATTGGAACAAGGATTGGGATCTCTGGTGCTGCAGTAAAGACTAGAATTCAGAAAATGATCAAAAACAAGCTAATTGAGGAATTTACTCTAAAAATAGAACCACCTGTTTTTGGTTACAGTCTTTTGTATGTGGTAGTTACCGGCCAAAACATGAACGAAATTCTCAAACAGGTGGAATTGATTGGCGAACCATTTTTGGTTGTGCCAATAGTTGGCGGAATTACTGTTTGTGGAATTGTAGTAAAAGAAAATGTTTCTCAAAAAATAGAGCTTGCAAAAAATTTGATGAAAGATGTTAGATTATTATCAATATTTGAGGCCGAAAATCCTGGAATTCGATCAGACCTTACTAGAACTGATGTGGATATTATTAATGAATTACTAAAGGATCCACGCGCCAAAATTGATGATCTTGCAAAAAAGACAGAATTATCCACAAAGACCATTACAAGATCATTGCAGAAACTGCAAAACGATGAAGCGATCCAGTTTACCTTGATTTATGATCCTACCAAGTTTGGCCAATACATTCCATTTGTTGTGTTGGCTTGGGTTGGAGATGATCTTGCAGAAACTTTGAAATTGCTCAAAAAAGAGTTTTCCGAGTCATTTTTGTCAAAGCCATTTTTGGCAAAAAACCAGATAGTGCTGTTTTTGTTTTCAAATAATATTTTTGGGCTAGATGCCATTACGCAGAAAATACGCACGATACGAGGCGTAAATTCTGCTGATCTGTTTATTCCAAAAAAGATCACATTTACTCAAAACTGGATCATGAATGCGATCAAAGAAGCCAGAGCCAAAGGAAAGCTGCACTTGGCATATCAGACAAATTAAAATCCAGCCGTAATTTGACGTAAAAATAGAATGAAGAAAAAGCTCATTTACGATGGCAGAATTTTGGGCCTGAGTCTTTATGATCTTACAATTCAGGGAAGAAAAGTAAAACGTGAAGTAATTGAGCATAGAGGAGCTGCTGCAATTTTGGCATTTGATGAAAAAGGCAAAGTGATTCTAGTAAAACAGCACAGATTTCCACATGGCTATATTTTAGAGATTCCTGCCGGTACTCTGGAAAAAGGAGAAAAGCCGCTCAAGTGTGCTTTTCGTGAGATTCAGGAAGAAACCGGCCACAAGGCTTCCAAAATAACACATCTTTTGACATACTATCCCTCTGTTGGGTATAATCGAGAAGCAATCCACTGTTTTGTTGCAAAAAATTGCAAAAAAGCAAGTGAACTGATGTTAGACGAAGATGAAATTATTTCTGTAGTCAAAATTAATTTGAAGAAATTGATATCCATGATTAAAGCTGGCAAAATAATTGATTCCAAGACAATATGTGCTGTCTTGACTTATGCTGCCAAAAACAAACTATACTAGCTGTAAACTGGTTTTACTAGATCTGCAACATCAGCCCATGACCTAGAAACACGCTCAAACATGTAGATTAGATCCAAGAGATCTATTTGGAGTTGGTTTTTCTGCTCTATAGAGGATCTAATGTCAGATATCTTCCTCTGGAATTTTCTGTGGCTGGCTATTGCATCAATTGCCAGATTTCTGTTTTGTTCAATGAATGCATCAATTGATTTTTGATGGATTTTTTCAATATCCTTGGTCAATTCATAGATTTTTTTGAGGTCATTTTTTGATAATGTGGTATTTGATAATGAGTTGGCGATTTCTACCAAAGTATCACTTGATGTTTCCAAAATGTTTGCTGCAATTCTATAATCTAGAACATCAATATTTTCAAGGTGAAACGCAGTAGCTAGTCTTTTGTCAGATATTGTACTACGGATTAGTCTGACTAGCAGGAAATATTGCCTGTCCACTTCATCATCTCTGTGTGCTAATGTTTGGAGATTTGATCTATCAGTAGAAATCAAAGACGATGAAATATCACTAAACATTCCAAGAGCAATGGAGCTGATTCTTTTTAGAATTTTTTGCGGATTTAGTGTTGTAGCATCCAGCAAAAACTGAACATTGACATTTGAGGAATCTTCTTCTACTATTTCCATGCCGACCAATCTTCTCATGGAATTTCGAATTTTTTCTCTGTCTTCTGCAGGAATGGTTGTTTTTGCCTTGATTCGAATGATGTCATAACCAATTAGATATGCACCTGTGATATTTGCAACAATGTTTTCGTCTTGTGGCAACGGATATGATATTACAACTTCTTTTGATGGGCGCTCTGTTTTTCCTGCAGTTATTGATACTGTGTTGTCACTTGTTTCCAGTTCTACTTCAGTGCTCTTGTCAAGATGATTTGCCTCTACCCATTCCTTTGGCAAAGATACCAGAATGCTGCTTCCTATCTTTTGTAGGCGTCGAATGAATTTAGGCAATTTATACTGATATAATTAATTTAAGCCATATTCTTATATTTTTATTAAAATTTAAACTCAGATCAGATGAGAGGCGTTGCATTTAGCCCTGCACACATCACTGGATTCTTCAAAGCAGAGCTAGACCAGAATGCAAGACCTGAGGTTCAAGGCTCACTAGGTGCTGGATTTTCAATACAACAAGGAGTAACCACAACAGTTGAAGTACAAGACTCTGAGTTTTCTGATTATTCCATTTCAGTTACTGGATACCAGCCAGACAATACCCAAGTTTCAGAATTTGTTGTTTCTGAATTTTTGAAAAACATTGACGGTAAGTATTTTCTTAAAATACATCATGACATCAAGGTTCCAGTCGGATATGGTCTTGGATGTTCTGCAGCTGTTGCATTATCACTAGTGTATGCATTGAATTCTGCGTTTAGAACAAACTATACCAAAGAACAGCTTGGTACCATGGCGCACAATGCTGAGGTGATGTGTAGAACCGGACTTGGCGATGTCTTGGCGTCATATCATGGTGGATTTGAGATTAGAGTAAAAGGCGGGGCACCGGGAATAGGCCAGATTAAGAAAATTCCTCTAGAGTCATATTCTGCTATTATGATTTGTTTTTCTCCAATTTCAACAAAACAATTTCTCAAAGAAAGGTTAGCATCAATAAACGGACTTGGTGGAAAGATGGTCGATAAGCTGATACAAACAAAAAGTGTTGATCAGTTCCATGATTATTCTGTCGAATTTGCAAATTATGTTGACGTCATAACGCCAAAAATGAAATCAGTAATTGATGATTTGAAAAGCAATGGGGTAAAATGTGGTGTTGCATTATTTGGCGAAACAATATTTACTCTGGTAAAACCCGAGATGGAGGAAAAAGTAGTTGCTATTTTGGAAAAATATCCAGATGGAATTGTAATCAAGTCAAAAATTGACCAAGTCGGTGCAAGACCACTAAGTTGAATCATATTCCAAAAAGCCATCCGCGGGCAAAATCGCTGTACATTAGAGAAAGACTCGTCGAGGCATTTGATGCGGGCTTGGTCGCAAAGGAAGGCTTGATGGCTCATGGCCGCGGCGAGGCATTTGATTATCTGATGGGAGAAAAGACATCAAAATCTGCCAAAAAGGCAATTTCTGCTGCTGCATTCATGCTCAAAAATGCTCAAAATCCCGTAATATCGGTAAATGGCAACATTGCAGGCCTTTGCCCAAGGGAGATAGTCCAACTCGCAAAAGCCTCTGGCTCAAAAATTGAGGTGAATCTGTTTTACGCAACTAAAGCAAGAAGGCAAAGCATTTTTCGAACTCTGAAGAAAAATGGCGCAGACAAAGTCTACGGAATTGACAAGGAAAACTCGACAAAACTGTCTGGCCTTGACTCTGCTAGAAGAATCGTAGACAAGAATGGGATCTATTCTGCAGATGTGGTTGTGGTTCCTTTGGAAGACGGTGATCGTACTCTAGCTTTGAAAAAGGCTGGAAAAAAAGTCATCACGTTTGATCTAAATCCAATGTCCAGAACAGCAGAGACTGCCGACATTACAATAGTAGATAACATTGTACGGGCAATTGGATTACTAATAAAATCCTGCAAAAACCCAAAAAAGACAAAATTTGACAATCGGAAAAATCTCTCACTTGCAATAAAAGAAATCAAACAAAACCTGACAAGGAGGGCTACTCTTGCATAAATCAGTCAAAGACATACTTGATAAGAAAAAGAACGGACAAAAAATTTCCGTCATTACTGCATATGATTACACTTTGGCATCATTGTGCGATAAAGCTGGAATAGATATCATGCTAGTTGGTGACAGTGCTGGAATGGTCATGTTAGGATATGAAAATACAATACCGGTTACAATGGATCAGATGGTTTTGTTTACAGAAGCAGTCTCTAGAGCAAGGCAGAATTCCTTGGTTGTAGCTGATATGCCTTTCATGTCATATCAGGCAAGCACATCGGATGCAATAGCAAATTCTGGCAGACTGATCAAGGCAGGAGCAGATACAGTTAAACTTGAAGGTGGAAAAATAGTTGCACCTACCATACAAGCAATAGTTGAAACAGGCATTCCTGTGATGGGCCATATTGGATTTCAGCCTCAAACTACCACACTGGCTCAAGGGTATAGAGTCCAGGCAAAGACAAAGGACGCTGCACTAACACTAATAGAAGATGCAAAAGCGCTGGAAAAGGCAGGCGCATTTTCCATAGCACTTGAAATGGTAACATCTGAGGTATCCAAGATTATCTCTGAATCTGTATCTATTCCAACAATAGGAATCGGCTCTGGCAAGTTTTGCGATGGCCAGGTTTTGGTAGTACATGATTTATTGGGAATGTATGACAAACTAAAGCCAAAATTTGTAAAACAATACTTGACATTGTCTGATCAAATAACAAAGGCAGTTTCATCATACAAAACAGACATTGAATCTGGAAAATTTCCTGCAAAGGAAAATTGGTTTACAATGGACAGATCAGAGCTGGACAAGCTCATGAGGGAAATTGAATAAACATCCGTCTTTGGACATAGTAGAATCATATGGAACAGAACTGGCTGGTAGAAAAATTGTGCTTTGTGTTGCAGGAAGTGTTGCTGCATACAAGGCAATAGAGCTGGCCAGACTACTAATGAGACATGGTGCAGATGTTAATTGTGTTACAAGCGAAGCGGTAACAAAACTGATCCAGCCGGACTATTTCAAGTGGGCAACAGGAAATCCAGTCATAACAAAACTTACTGGTAAGCTGGAGCACATTTCTTTGGCAGATTACAAGAGATCTGATTGTATTATAGTATATCCTGGAACTGCAAACACTTTGGGAAAATTAGCTAATGGAATCGATGACACGGTGATTTCAACTGTATTGACTGTTGGATTTGGCGCAAAAATTCCAATTTTGATGGCACTTGCCATGCACCAAGCAATGTATGAAAATACTGCTGTTTTACGAAACATCGAGTTTTTGCAGGGAAAAGTTGAGTTTATTGAGCCTAAAATGATAGAGGGAAAGGCAAAAGCGGCAGAGCCTGAGGATGTTTTGGATTATGTGTTGGATAGATTTGGCCGCTCTTCAGTTTTGTCTGGAAAAAATATTTTGATTACTGCAGGACCTACATTGGAACCAATTGATACTGTACGGGTTTTGACAAACCAGAGTTCTGGCAAAACCGGAGTATTGCTTGCAAAAGAAATGATTTCAGCTGGAGGCAAAGTTACTCTAGTATATGGTCCCGGTACTGAGAAACCGCCAAAAGGTGCAAAAATAATACCAGTCAAGACAGCTCAGCAGATGTTTGATGCGGTACAAAAAGAGCTAAGGGCAAAAAGATTTGATATTGCTATTTTATCTGCAGCTCCAGCTGATTACACTACCACACCAATCAAATCAAAGATCAAAAGCGACAAGCCAAGTCTTATCATAAAATTGAAGAGAGCGCCGAAAATAATTGATAGTATTAAAAAAATCCAAAAAGAGATTTTTCTGGTTGGATTCAAGGCAGAAACTGACATTTCAAGACAGAAATTGATTGGATCTGCAAAAAAGAAGCTAAAAGAATCCAATTCTGACATGATGATTGCAAATGATATTGGAACTAGATATCAGAAAAATCGTGAGCTAAACCAGGTCATAATTGTGGACAAATCAGGTAAGATTGTAGATTCCGGACGCAGTACGAAGGATAGAATCTCAAAGTTTATCAGAAAGCAAATTGAAAAAAGTCTTCAATAATTATAATTAAAATAAAAAGTAGATTATCCAAGAACTGAGTTACTGCTCATTGCATATTGTCTGGGTTTGCTCTCGTAGGAATTGTGTAAGATAATACGCGCCGCCAGCTCCCTTTCCAGAAATTCCAGAATTTTTCCATCCAACAAAGGGTTGTGCTTGAACCATTGCACCAGTTGTTGCAGATTGAGCTCGATTTGCATATGTAACTCCTGCCTCAATTTTAGAGAAAAATGTGTCAATTTCAGATTTATTCTGAGAAAAGATTCCAGCAGTTAGGCCATATTCAGAATCGTTTGCTTGCTGTATGGCATCATCAAATTTTTCAAATTCCTGTACACACAAAAGTGGCAAAAACAATTCCTCTTTGACTAGTTTGTGATTTTTTGGTAGATTAGATACAATGGTGGGTTTTACGTAATAGCCGTTTTGGTAAAATCCTTCCTTTAGTGTTTCACCACCAGATATGATCTTGCCATCTTTTTTTGCCAGATTTACTGCTGACTCGAACTTTTTTCTTGCAGAATCATTAATGATTGGGCCCAAGTACGTGTCTTTTTCCCAAGGCAGGCCGATTTTGAGATTTTGTGTTTTTGACACTAGTTTTTCTAGGAATTTTGGTGCAACTTGTTTTTGTACATATACTCGTGAACATGCACTGCATTTTTGTCCGCCATAACCAAATGCTGCGCGCATTACACCGTCTGCTGCTTTTTCCAGATCTGCCGACTCTGTTACTATGACTGGATTTTTGCCGCCCATTTCGGAAATGAACGGCTTTGGAGAATTGCTAGTAAACGTTCTAAATCCTGACAATCCTACTTCTTTGGAACCTGTGAATGCAATTCCAGCTACGTCTTTGCTTTCAACTATGGCTTGCCCAACTATTGCTCCTTGTCCTGTTACAAAGTTGATTGCGCCAGCTGGTAATTTTTTGTAAATTGCACTGACAAATCGAAATGCCGATAGCGGTGTATCACTTGCCGGTTTTAGCACAACTGAATTTCCAGTGATAAGTGCGCCGCTACTCATTCCTATTGCTATGGCAGATGGAAAGTTGAACGGAGAGATAATTCCCCAGACTCCGTATGGTTTTAGAACTGATTGGGTTTTTTCATTTGGATTTGCATTCTTTGTTGGCTTGACAAATCCTTGGTTTGCTTCTAGCTGGTCTGCATAAAATCGTAAAAAGTCAATTGTTTCGTCTAGCTCTCCCATTGCCTCTAGTCTGTTTTTGCCATTTTCCAGGCTCACAATAGCAGCTAAAGTGAATTTATCTTGGGAGAACTGGCTTGCCACTTCACGGAAAATTTTAGCTCTAGTTTGATATGGGATTACGCTCCATTCTGAAAATGCGTTTTTTGCTGATATAATTGCTTGATTGGTTTGCTCTTTGGTAGCTAGTGGAAATTTAGCTAGGGTAATTCTGGTGTCAGATGGAGATAGTACATCAAATAATTTGTCTGTGTGTACCTCTTTTCCGTTTATGATTAGTGGATATGTCTTGCCAAATTCAGATTTGAGAGATTCTAGAGCAGAGTCAAATTTTTTGTGAAATTCATCTTGAGTGTTGTTTTTTGTCGCATTTGCCCAGGTATTTTCATTTTCAATCAAAGGTAAATGATATACTGTATTAGTCAATAAAATGATTTAGTATGATTGTAAAATCACCATTACGTTATCCTGGTGGAAAATCCCGTGCAGTCAAAATAATATCAAAATACATTCCAAAAGGCACAACTGAAATTTGCTCACCATTTTTTGGTGGTGGCTCACTTGAATTATTTTGTGCACAAAATGGAATTAGAGTTTATGGTTATGATAGCTTTAGACCATTAGTTGATTTTTGGCAGATCTTACTATCAAATCCAAAAAAGCTGGCGTATAATGTGAAAAAATATCATCCATTACAAAAAGAAAAATTCTATAAATTACAAAAAATCCAACTGGAATCAAAAAACAAACTAGAGCGTGCTACATTATTTTTTGTTCTAAATAGAACATCGTTTTCTGGCTCTACATTGTCTGGTGGAATGGCAAGCGGAGGGCAAGACAACAATCCAAGGTTTACAAAATCATCTATTGAAAAACTAAAAAGCTTCAAAATCAAAAATCTCACAATTAAACAGGCAGATTTTAAAAAATCCATTCCTAGGCACAAAAACGCATTGTTATACTTGGATCCGCCATACCTAATCCAAAGCAAGCTATATGGAAAAAAAGGTGATTTGCACAAAAACTTTGATCATTATGGTTTAGCAAAAATTCTCAAAAAGAGAAACAATTGGATTTTGTCATATAACAATTCCAAAGAGATTCATAAAATCTATTCAGGTTATACCATCTTGTATCCAGATTGGAAATATGGTATGTCAAACAACAAGAAATCAAGAGAGGTCCTAATACTTAGTCATGATTTAGCTTAGAGCAGCTCTACTTCGGGGGCACAATGTTTGTGAACCCATTTTCCTGTCTCGTTTTTTGCAATTTCCTTTCCTGGTGCTATTTTGTCCCCGCATGCAATACATGAGGTTGCAAATTTTGCTTTCATGGTTTTGATATAATATCAATCATTATCAACAATATGATCGAAGTACCACTAACCAAAAGCTAGCTCAAATTCATTGTTATTCTACAATTATATCCACTATGTCTAGGGGTTAGATGTTGCAATTTGATGCTCTAGGACGCAGAATGCGATCCAGCTATCCCGAAATCAACCTAAAAAATCCCAGAGAGCCCATTTCATTGGTTGAAGCATTGGAACTAGTAGGCCAGTTTGCAGGAAAAGAACCTACTCCAAAACAATATGATATTATAAAAAAAATTCAGCACGCAATTGAATCTGGCTACAAAAAAATTCTCTTGTCTGCACCAACCGGGACAGGGAAAAGTTGGATTGCGATAGCATTATCGCTATATCTTAGATCAGCCACCATACTGACATCAACTGTACTACTCCAAGATCAATACAGAAATGAGTTTGGTTTTTTCAATACGGTACGTGGAAAAAAACGATTTTTGTGCGAGCAGGCAAATAAGATCTTTGATTGTACCCACGGATATTGTAATGACTGTGCCTTCAAGCCAGAGCCAGAACTATACAATATTCTCAAAAAAGGAACCATTGCTGAAACAATAACAAGTCAGGACATACCTAGAAAATGTCCATACTATGATCAAATAGAGATCGGCAAAAAGGCAAGCTTTGTTGCATATTCCTACGCATCATATCTTTCTCATTTATTGTCAGGTGAGGAAATGCCTCAAAGAAAACTCCTAGTCTGCGATGAAGCGCATGAATTGGACGAAGAGTTGGCAAACCAGCTTGCAACCAATCTTTCAGGATTTTATGGAGAGTTACTTGGAATAGAAATGCCAAAGTTCTCAATAAACTCTAATCTAACCACAGTAAAACAATACGTCAATTCATTTTCTGAGGCCTTCAAAAAACGAGAATCTGTCATGAAACAGTGTGCAGAGCACAGTTTGTTCTTACAATCAGAAGAACACATCAAAAAACACGTTCATTGCATAAAGCATGGTATAAAGTTACGATCAGGATGCCCTGATTGCAATAAAATCCGAGATTATATCAGAACCAAAGAATTCCTAAAATGCAAAGAACATACAGATTGCAAGTTTGATCATAAATACATCAATCATTTTGTCCTAAATGAACTCAAAAATTATTCTTCAAAAATGAAAATTCTGCAAAAAGGATTGGAGTCAGCCGACCAGAATTACATAATCACCGACATTCAGTCAAAGTCACAAGACGATAAACGCGGCCACAATTTTGATGAGGTCACAATAAAACCATGGCACCTACATTGGTTTATGGAGGGAATGAGTGCAGGTTTTGACCTGTCATTATACATGTCAGCCACCATAAACCTAGAATTGTTCTGCAAAGAAACCGGATTTAGAAAAGACGAGGTCTATTTTATCAATGAGGATTCCAACATTCCACTAGAAAACCGCAAAGTTGTATTTTTGAAAACGGAATACGTAGAGACAACATCTGAAACTATACTGCCTGACAAGATAATATCACAAATTGAAGCTATCCTGAAGATTAGAGCAAACCAGCGCGGGATTATTCTATTGACTAGTTATTCTCAGCTGGACTATATCATGGAAAAGATCTCGCCTGAGCTCAAGCCTAGATTATTGCCATTAGAGCGTGGACAGGACAAAGTACAGGCAATTGACGTCCATCGTGGCACGCCAAATTCTGTTTTGATTTCACCTGGTTTGGAATCTGGTGTGAATCTTACAGATGATGATAGCAGATTCCAGATTATTGTCAAGGCTCCATACTATCCAACAGTTGATGACCTTAGAATGAAAAAGATCTATGACTCTGAAGTGGATCATCGAAGATATTATCTAAAATCCGCATTCAGATTGTTGCAAATGGCAGGCAGGAGCATAAGACATGTAAAAGATAGTGCAATGACCTATGTTTTGGATACCAAGGCAGAGCGTATGATATACCACCAGAGAAATGATTTGCCAAAATGGTTCATAGATGCATGTGAAGGAATTCCAAAATAAATCCCAGTTACTTGTCCAGATCTGTAAGCGAAGCAGAGAGATTGGCTTCTTTTCTTCTCCTGATGTACAGGTAGATTCCCCCTGCAAGCATTGCGCCTAAAAGTATGATTCCAGTGATGATCCATTCTGCATTCATAACGACTTGAATTTTTTCATGGCTTCTTTTGCCAGTTTTTCCAGATCTATTGTGGTTTTTGTAGGATCATCAGATGCTAAAGCATTGTTATAATCATCTTGTGTTGTGCTAATTTTCTTTTTTTCTTTTTGCATGGTATGATATGATTCCAGAATTAATTAAGTCTGATCCAATTACGATTCTACTAGAAATGGATAATTTTGTGGCTAATATAGCTCTTTTTTCATCAAACAAAAAAGCATCCTCTTGTCTAGTCCTTTCATGCTTAGTTTGATCTTATCTTGTACTAGTAGTTGGATTCTGCTTGATTTTTCTTCATGTCCCTTATTTTGAATAAATTGTATGATGTGTTTTATTCCAAGTTTGCTTCCATCAAGATAACCAAGTTGCATTACATCGTTATCTAGTCTTGAGGTCTTGTTCCAAATTCCTATTGCTTGTGGCTTTTTATTTTTTGAAAATACGATTACGCGGCCTGATTTGACCAGTTTTGTAATTGTTTTTTTATCGAGTATGAGCCAATTCCACGATTCAGAATATGTCTCTGATTGGATTAATGGTTGCAGGTTTTTTGTATTAGTTGCAAGTTTGGCCATCACATTTTGTTTTTTTGGAGACAAATTGTACAACCACCATTTATCCTCAATATGATATCCAAGCTTTTTTGCCATGGACAAAGATCTCTTGTTGTTATCAGCTATAATCATGCGTGAAAAGCCTAGTTTTTTCCTTTTTGCAATCCTTTCTGCTGCAATTACTAGCTTGGTTGCATACCCTTTTCTTCTAAAGCCTAGATTGATTCGAATTCCCTCAATCCAGACCTGATTTGGAGATATGCCAGCGTTACAAATGCCAACGGCCTTTCCTTTTTCTTCTAATGTTAGCAGATTTTTTTCTGTAAACCACTTGTCCCAGACTCGATCAATGTAATCCCCCCAACGGAATGTATGAACGCAAAATGAAAGAATTTGCTCCTTGTCACCTTTTTTTGCCTTACGTATTCTCAATGTTATTTACAAAAGACGACGATTTAATTTTCTTATCTGATATTATTAATCGAGTTTTTGACAGTATTGTGTTTCTTTATCTTTTTTGGTTTTTTGATGTCTTTAATTTTCTTTTTTTCTTTGATTTTCTTGGTTTCCTTTTTCTCTGATTTTTTTGTGTCTTTTGTGCTCTTTTTGGTGTCAGTATCTTTTGGTTTTTTATCATTGGAAGCCATGTCTAGTGATTCAGATAATTCAATTGAAAGATTTTTTGCAAACGCATCATGCGGTATAAACAGTGTACAGATAGTTACACCACATAGAAAAATCAGGATTTGTTTCAAGCAACATCAATTGTTTTTTGTCTACAATAAGCATTTTCGTCTATGATGATCACTGAGCTATCATTCCTGTAATGTACTAAATGTGATCTTGTTTGGTTGCATAAAAGGCACAAGTACAATTCATACTAATTCATTAAATACAAAATCAGCACGCGCAAATTTAATTTGGGCATCAAAAGGGAGACGTTGCTCATAGGAGTATTGTGCCTATTTGTAACTGTACCTGCCTTTGCAGAATCAGACTGGCTCCTTGTTCAGACAGACAAGAACCAATATCATACAGGAGAAGACATGGAAATCTTTGGCTTTGTGTTGGATGGCGGAATACCAGAGATTGGCATCAGAATCTATGATCCAGATGACGACATAGTAGGCGCATACAATGTCGAACTAGAATTAGATGACGGTTTTACAAAAACAATCTCTCTTGATTCTCCATCCTATGACCAATCAGGCCTCTATATTGTTGAATTCGAGTATGGTGATCAGACAGATGATTTGTTTTTTGAGGTAATTGGGACTATAAATCCGACACCAGCACCGGCGCCAGCACCTCAACCAACTTCAAGCCCAGAAATTCTTATGGTAATTACTGACAAAAACACATACTACGATAATGAATTCGTTACAATTTCTGGTCTTGTATCAGATATTGCAGATCCTACCATACTAATTGGGATTTTTGATCCAGACAATTTCCCTGCTGGATTTTACATGCCGCAAATTAATTCTGATTTAGAGTTTGAGGTTTCATTTTTAGCAAAAAATGGGATTAATTTCAAAAAAACTGGCACGTATACGGTCAAAGCTAACTATGGAACATCAAAGACTACAACAAGTTTTGGATTTGCCGACAAACCACTGGCCCAAAATAACACTCCTGAAAATAATAAACCTAGTACTCCTCCAACCACTCCACCTCCACAAATTACTCTAAATCCAAAATCTGTTAACAAACCAATAGTAACTATACCAAAAATTGAAGCACCAAAACCAGTTCCAGTTATTCAAAATTCCCAATCGACACCAATAGTACAAACTATTCAGCCAAGATCAGAACCAAAACAAATTGAGCCGGATTTATCTCCAGAAGAAAAAGAAGTTGGCGAAGTATTGAACAAGATAACACTAGAATGCGACAACTCGCAGTATACTGATTCTATCATTTATGGCCAAGGAATGGGTCCGGCCTTGATGAGATTGTGTAACTATGATCAGGCCGAGTCATATTTTGAAAGAGCACTTGCAAAGGATCCATACAATCCAGAAATTCTCACAAACTTGGGATCTGCACTTGCAAAACAAGGACGATTTGATTCAGCGCTAGAACATTATGATTTGGCACTAAAAAAAGATCCCAAATTTGTTTCTGCATTAAACAACAAGGCAAATGCATTGGCCGAAACAGGTAATCTAGAAAAAGCAATTGATCTTTACAATACAATACTAGGCGAAGATCCATCAGATCAAATCGTCAAGCAGAACTTGCAAAAGGCAAGAGAAGAGCTAGGATTGTTTGCAAAAATGCATGCTCAGAAATCAATCTCGGTTAATTTGGATCAGTCAGTCCCAAAAATAGATTCAACCATGGTAAATGATAAGACAAGCTTTGAGGCTCCAAAATCTGTCAATGTAATAGAACAAATTGGAAATATCTTTGCAGGAATTCTTGGATTTTGGAAATAACCATAGCGATCAGTTCAGAACTTTTTTTATACTGACTTCTCCTAGTATAACAGATTGAAGTTTTTCAGTCGTAACAAGAACACTTGTGAGGATTGCAAGCAAAACTTTGAGAGCTATTCAGATCTGATTTCTCATGCAAGACATGCGCACAAAAGAACTATTGTCAAATGCACAGGCTGCGGTAAGGAATTCATACATGAAAAGGACAGATTGCATCACGCAAGAGAAGAACACGAACAAAAAGTGAAAAATCGTTACAGATAGACTAGTCTTTCTTTTCGTCTTCTGATTCTTCTTTGGCTTTCTCTCTTACGCTTTTCATAACGCAGAATTTGCGTAGAGTGTTCATTAATCCCATGTTTTTGGTGTGATTTTGGTTAATTTTAAGTAAGATGTGGCCTTTTCTGAACAAAACATGAAACATTATTGTCATAGATTATGGTTTGGAAATTATCAGATAAAATAATAGGATGGTTTGTTTGCAAAATTCATGCCTTTTATCTTCTGTCCTAAATGTGGTGCACAATTAGAAATTCAGGATATTGTGGATAATGCCGGAGCAGACAGAAAGGAATTGTATTGTACTAAATGCGATTTTAGAAAATTATACGGAACTTGATTCCCTTTTTACCAGACATCGTCTACCTCGTCTAATTCCTTGTAATCAATTGGCTGATCCTTTCTTAGTATCTTTAATCTGGAAATGTCTCTATCAAATAACAAATCCGCAGTCCAGTCAAGCAAAATTCTTAGTCTTTTGTTTATTTTTGGGATCTTTCTCAGATAGACAGTTCTCCAAAGACACCATGCGCCAAATCCCGCAATATTCAAACCAGAAACAGAAGCAATCGCAGTTCTTTTTCCAATGATTGCCATCTGTCCCTTTGAAACATAATCAATTTTCTTTTTCTGCCCTCCAGCAATCTCTGCATGAAGATTGTGCGCTGCAAGCTTTGCTTCGGCCTCGGCGTTTTGCGCAGTTGGAGGATATGGCTTCTTTGTCCTAGGATCTACAGTAAGGCTGCAATCTCCTATAACATACACTTCAGGAAATTGCGGCACCTGCAAGTTTTCATTTACTATTACTTTGCCCTTGTCAGTTTTGAACATGGAGTTTTTGATTGTATCAACCGGTGTTACCCCCGCAGTCCAGATCAGGGTTTTAGTTTCAATTGCATCCAAGGTAGGCTCTTTTAGCGGAGTCCTTGAAGGATCTACTGCATCTTTAATGATAACTTCAGAACCGTCAAATGTCACTACCTGCGTGTTTAGCCTGATTTCAATTCCTCTTTGGATGAGCTTGTCCTTGGTGAATTTGGCTAACTTTTCAGAAAACCCCGGCAAAACTATTGGCAGTCCTTCCAGAACTATTACTTTGATATCATTTGATGTAATATTTGGATAGAATTTTTTTGCATCAAACAAAAAGTCGTGTATTTCCCCAGCAGTTTCAATTCCCGCAAATCCAGCGCCCACTACAACAAATGTCAATAGTGATTGTTTGAGGATTGGATCTTTTTCATTGTCAGCTTGCTCCAGCATGTCTATGATTCTGTTTCGCAAGACAACTGCGTCGTTTAGTGTTTTCATTGTGTATGCATGGTTTTCAATTGCCGTATTGCCAAAGAAATTGGTCTGGCTTCCCAGTGCTACGACCAGATAGTCATAGTCTAGCGCTATGCCTCGTTTTTCGTTGGTGCCGTATAGTGTGACACGTTTTCCGTATGGATCAATGTTTTTGACCTTGCCCTCATGGAATGTGGCCCTTTTGATTATAGTGCGGATTGGAATGACTATGTGCCTTGTTTCAATCATGCCAGATGCAACTTGCGGAAGCATTGGTGTAAACAAGAGAAAATTGTCTTCCGATACCAGATCAATTTTGACATCAGAGTTGTGCTTAAAATGCGACTCTAGCTTTTGAGTACACTCTACTCCAGCAAATCCCCCTCCAACTACAAGAATTCTTTTCTGAGTCACCTATTTACTCCAAATTTAACCGATATAACGATTGGCTGCCTAAATTCGGTATTATTTTTGTAAATTTTGACACCAGTTACAGTAAAATATCGCAAAAACGCGCACAAAAATCACATGAAAAAGGAATATGTCGTGGTACGAATTGATGCTTCTCCAGACGGCGCACCATATGTGGTAGTATCACTTCAGGCAACAAAGGACTTTAAGGAAAGCCAAGGATTCCCGCAATCACCATACGGAGGAGGACCTGGCGTAATGGGCTTTACAAACATGGATGACATGATGAAGTCCTTAAACAAAATGCTTGGTGGTGGAATGGGAATGCCAGGAAACATGACTAGCATGAAGCTAGACATGAGAGAATACAAGGAACTCTCATTATCGGTAGGCGACAAAGTCTATCTAGAGATCTCCAAAGCAGAGACTTCTGGAATCTAGTTATCTGGAGATTTCAGCTCTTAGAATTTCATACGCTTTTGACGCATCTTCTTCTCGCAATACCAATATGATGTCGTCTTGTGAGAAAAAGGCATTTTGTAGTTCTATTCCATTGTTGTGAAGGATTTCTGCCACATATGATACAGCATCGGATCTATTTTGATCCTGTGGTATGCGAATCTTGATTTTGGCAAGGCCGGTGCTGAAAAAGTTCTTGGCAGTTGGAAATGACTCAAACATTCTTCGAATATCTGCCAGATCTTCAGTCAAAACTCTAAAGGTAGAATCTGCCATTCTGAAGAATTCATAATCAGAATCATATTGCTCAAATTTATCCAATAGTGATGCGGCCTCTTTTTTGTCCATGTCGTTTGTTGAAAACTTGATATCCAAAATTCCATCAGTTAGTGAGAGTCTGGCATTTTTTAGAACAGATTCTGACTTGATGTCTTCTTTTTCTGCAAACGAGTCTGCGTATCTTTTGATTGCAACCACTACAGTATTGAGGTTGACAGGATTTCCCATCTGTCTTTCAACATCAGGTTGAATCTTTACAGCCAAAGCAGTATAGTTGATGACATCCATCTTCATGCAGTCATAGATTGATCTATTCCTGGTGATTATTTCACGCACGGCTTCAGGCACGGAAAGATTGCTTGCTCGCATGGTATTATTATATAATGTCATACATAAGAGCCTTATGTCATGATATAAACAAATGTACTAAATATTTATATACTGTCATATGCCTTACATAGACATAGGTGTTATGACAAATGTTCTTTGATGACGAATTTGACAGAATCTTCAAGAGAATGTCAAGATCCTTTATGGATTTTGATGATGTCTTTGAGAATGTCAAATCACAAGATGGTAAGACATACGGACCATTCTATTACGGTTACTCCATGACCGTTGGCCCAGATGGCAAGCCGCAAATACAAGAATACGGTAATGTCAGACCTGGTTTGCTTCCAACTGCGGAAACCAGAGAGCCACTCATCGACACAATAATTGATGAAAAAGAAAATCTACTCAAACTAGTTGCAGAAATGCCTGGTGTTGAGAAGAAAGACATCAAGGTTGTAGTCGAGGGAAACGTAGTAAATGTAGACGCAGAACATGGTGAGAAAAAATACCATGGCCGTGTACCAATCAAAAGAAAGGTAGACGCAGATTCTGTCAAGGCATCCTACACAAATGGAATTCTGGAAGTGCAGTTTAGACTAAAAGGTGAGGACAAACCAAAAGGCAAGACCGTGGAGGTAAACTAATCCTCCTTTTTTTATGGTGATGATAAAATGAGCGAAATTACATTAAAAATTGAAGAAACTGCACAACGACATGTTGGTAAGGGAATTGGAGTAATTGATCCAAAAATTGTCAAAGAAAACAAGTGGCAAACTGGACAAATTGTAGAGATTACTGCAAACAAAAAATCCCATGTCAAAGTTTGGCCAGGCCCATCAGAAGACTATGGTTCTGGCATAGTACGAATTGACGGATTAACAAGGCATAACATCGGTGCAGGAATTGGAGAAAAAGCTACACTAAAAATTGTAGATGCAATCGAAGCCCAACAAATTACACTATCCCCAATTGAGAAAATTTCCGTTGAAGGTCTACAAGAATACATGTCCACGTTATACGAAGGTCATGTCTTTACTACTGGTGACACCATTATAGTGAACACGTCTTTGGGTGGTAAAACCCAACTAATTGTTACAGCCACGACCCCCCAAAAACCTGTAATTGTGAGCCCAAAGACTGTGTTCAAGCTTGGTTCTATGACTAAGGCTATGGATAATTCCATTCCAAGAATAACCTATGATGACTTGGGTGGCCTCAAAAAAGAGGTCCAAAAGATACGGGAAATGGTAGAGCTCCCAATGCGACACCCAGAATTATTCGAAAAGCTAGGCATAGAAGCTCCAAAAGGCGTGCTTTTGTATGGCCCTCCAGGAACTGGAAAGACCCTACTAGCAAAGGCAGTTGCAGGCGAGACAAACTCTCACTTTACTTCGCTTTCCGGTCCTGAAATAATGGGCAAGTATTACGGGGAATCGGAGGAACGACTAAGGGAGATATTCAAGCAGGCCGAAGAAAACACTCCAAGCATAATATTCATTGATGAAATAGATTCCATTGCTCCAAAACGAGACGAAGTTACTGGCGAAGTTGAAAAAAGAATCGTATCACAGCTTCTAACTCTAATGGATGGAATGAAGTCCAGAGGCAAAGTAGTAGTCATTGCAGCAACAAACAGGCCAGATTCCATTGATCCAGCACTAAGAAGACCTGGAAGATTTGATAGAGAAATAGAAATTGGAATTCCAGACGAAGAAGGAAGATTGGAAATCTTGCAAATACATACCAGGGGAATGCCAGTAGATGAGAAAATAGATCTAAAACAGTTTGCTAGAGTAACTCATGGATTTGTAGGTGCAGATTTGGAATCATTAGCAAAAGAGGCTGCAATGCGTTCTTTGCGAAGAATCTTACCAGATATTGATCTACAGCAAGAAAAGATCTCAGCAGAAATTTTGCAAAAAATCAAGATAAGTGAAGACGATTTCAAAGAGGCATTAAAGGAAGTAAGACCATCTGCATTACGTGAAGTACTAGTACAGATTCCCAATGTAACTTGGGATGATGTAGGTGGATTAGATTCGCTCAAAGAAGAGCTAAAAGAAGCAGTAGAATGGCCATTAAAGCACAAGGAAGCGTTCCAGTATGTCGACGTAGCTACACCAAAGGGAATCCTACTTCATGGTCCTCCAGGAACTGGAAAAACCCTGATCGCAAAGGCATTAGCAAAAATGACAGAATCTAATTTCATCTCAGTAAAAGGCCCAGAGCTATTATCAAAATGGGTTGGAGAATCCGAAAAAGGAGTCCGAGAGATATTCCGCAAAGCAAGACAAGCCGCACCATGCATCATATTCTTTGATGAAATCGATGCCCTAGTACCAAGACGAAGTGGAGCAGATTCATCACATGTATCCGAAAACGTCGTATCACAAATCCTAACGGAAATTGACGGACTAGAAGAGCTAAACAATGTCCTCATAGTTGGTGCAACCAACAGATTAGACATTGTTGATGAGGCACTGCTTCGACCAGGAAGGTTTGACAGGATAATAGAAGTGCCCAAGCCAGACATAAAGGGGCGAAAGCACATTCTGGAAATTCACACCAAGAAAAAACCACTGGCTCTAGACGTAGATTTGACAAAGATAGTGGAAATCACTGACGGTTATTCCGGTGCAGAGCTTGCAGCAATATGCAACAGAGCAGCAGTATCAGCTCTTAGAAGACATGTCGGAGGCCAGACAAAGTCGCTTAAGGAAATCAAGATAACGCAACAAGATCTACTTGATGCCGCAGGCAAGGTAAAGTCAAAGACGAAACTTCCAGCAATAGCTTAGGAAAATAATTTTTTGATATTTCCTACTTCAATTTTTATCCAGTCACAAAACATTTCCCACATCTGATCAGTGGTGTGTGGCCATTGAAAAAAAGTAAATGTCACACCGCAAGAGTCATTAGAAAATGAGATGACTCTCATGAATGCAGAACTCATCTGGTCTTGTGTTGGTCCTGCAAAGATGTCAATTACTCCAGATTTTTTATCAGAATCAATTCGAACATAAACTTCACCAAATGGAGTTACTGCCTTTTTGTTGCCATCAACTATTCGTATTTCTTTGACAAACTGAGTGCTCCATTTGTGCATATTATCAAAGTTGGATAGAAAATCAAACACAACGTCCTTTGGTTTTGATATAACACATGATTCTGTAACTGACTTCATTTACAGTATCCACTGGTATGGAACTAGTAAAAAGAAATTATGATGACTGAAGCTTAATCGATAAGTTCAGTCCAGCCCTTAACGAAGACTGAGTTTTTGTATAGAGGAACTGGTTGACCTACTGTGAAGTCCATTGGTCTCATCCAGAAGATTGCCTTTGTTGGGCATACACCGATGCATGCTCCGTCGGAGATGCATCTTTCTGGGTAAAAGACAAATGCCTTACCTCTTTTCCAGCCTTCGACTGGTTTTACTCTGAGTACATCTGGTCCCAGTGAGGTGCAGATTTCAACGCATAATGCGCATCCAATGCACATCTGTTCACCAATGTCTGGTAAAATTGCTACTGGCATTTTAATCGAATTTCCTCCTCTTTAGATCTTAATATAATTTCCCCAAAAAGTTCGAATTATAACGGCGTTAGAGAATTTTTAACGCTGTTATAAAATTCTGATCGCAATTACACCAAATCAAGATCGTCAAGCTGCATTACAGATTTTACAGAATTGTCGTTGTTGAGCAATACAAAATTTAGCGCTTCATTTTGTTTTTGTACTGCAAGCAAATTCATTTTTTGAATTTGTACTATTTTTCTTCCAAATCCGGACAGAATCCATCCTTCATCTTTTTTGTATTTTGCAATGCTGCCAAACAAGACAGCCGAGTCTGCTTTTTGTGCTGCACTAGCCAAGAGCACAAGAACACTGTTGATGATTCTTCCAGAGTCTTTTTGTTCCATTATACCTGCAAAGAATCCATTTAGTGAGTCAATTATTACTAGGTGTTTTTTTGTTGATATTTTGTCCAGTATTTGCGCAATGTCATCATGCCATTTTTCCTTTGGTGCTACTAGTTCCAGATTTTCATTTTGCGGTAAAATATTTGCAGCCAGATATCCACTGTATAGTAAATCAAAGTCAACATAGATCACAGGAACATCCACTATCATACCTAATTTGTGGAAAAAATACGTCTTTGTCATGGCATCATCAAATGATATTGAGGACAAATTTTGCTCAAAGATTATTTTTTGGATTTTTTCCAAGTTGACAGATCGTTGGTTTTTATGCAACAAAGAATAGCTCATTCTGTGATATAATAATGAACTTAGACGAAGAGTTGATCGAAAAATCTTTTCCAAAGTCAAGCAGAATCTATCTTAATAACGCGTCTTCGTCTCTGATTCCACTTTCCACTATCAAATCCATGACTGATTTTACCATACGATATAACGAGCTTGGGCCAGACTCTCAGGATTTTGCAATGTTGGTATCGCAAAGATCAGATGAATTACGACAAACAATATCCAAGCTAGTCAAATGTAAACCAGAAGAAGTAATTCTCACATCAAGTACCACAGAAGGAATCAATAACGTTGCAAACGGAATGTCGTTTGCCAAGGGCTCCAACATCATAATTCGTGGAACTACACACGAGCATCATTCCAATTATTATCCATGGTTAAGGCTTGGAAAAAAAATTGAGCTTCGTTCCTTGGCTCATGACAACAATGGATTCTTTGAGATTTCAGAGTTGGAAAAAAAGCTAGACAAAAACACAAAGCTAGTATCCCTTAGCCACGGCTTGTACAATACTGGCGCTATGCTATCAATATCAGAAATAGGTAAAATTCTCAATGAAAGGGGCGTGCCATTCTTTTTGGACGCTGCACAAACAGTCGGATGCACAGAATTTGATTTTGCCAAGTCAGGTGCAGATTTTGTTGCGTTTAATGGTTACAAATGGCTCTGCGGCCCAATGGGAATTGGTATTTTCATTTGCAAAAAAGACTCGGCACCAATGTTAGAGCCAATGACTCTAGCTGGAGAGTCAGCCATGTTATACGATGATTCCAATCTAGCATACAAAGACATTCCAGACAAATTCCAAGGAGGATTTAGAAACTTTGCAGCTATTGTAGGATTACACATATCGATATCATTTTTGACTGGATTGGGAATCACAAACATTCGAGAAAAAATAATCAGTCTTGCAAATTTGCTCAGAGATGAGATATCAAAAATTCCAGGAGCAGTATTGTACGGACCACAGGATAGCACAAAGAGAACAAGCATTGTGTCTTTTACTATTGATGGAAAATCTCCACAAGAGCTAGTGCAAAAACTGGAGCGTCAGGGAATCGTACTTGCTGTGCGCGAGATCTCTGAGCAAAAAATACTACGCGCATCGCCACACTTTTTCAATTCAGAGTCAGAAATTCTAAAACTGGTAAATGCAGTAAAAAAACTATAGTTGCTCTTGTTCTTCTATTACCATCATGGTAAGAGTTGACTGGACCTTGTCTATTTTACGAATCTTGCTTGTGATTATGCTTCGTAAAAGATCAGAGTTTGCAGCCTCGATTTTGACTACAATATCATAGATTCCATATACGCCTTGAACTTCGTATTTGATGCCCTTTTCTACGGCTAGCATTTCCTTAATTTTGGAAATAATTTCTTGGTCCGAACCCAGATCCGAGTTTAACAAAATGAATGCGATAGGCAATGTAGAATGTAGTTTGGATGAGATCTATTTAATATCTTTGATCATCCAAAAATAAAAGTGTCAACTAGATAATTTTGTGAAAATTTATGATCTGACTTTGTTGGTTTCGCAAAAAACTCCCACATTTCCAGGTTCTCCTGTTCCACATTTTATAGAATGGGCCTCACTTGACAAAGATGATTACAATTTAGAGATGATTTTTCTTAGTTCTCACACAGGCACGCATGTAGATGCGCCATATCATTTTGTAAAAAAGGGCAAAAAAATTCACGAGCTGGATCCATCCAGATTTTTGCAAAATGCAATACTCATCAAGATAAAATCAAAGTCAAACTATTCCATAACAAAATCCGATATTGTGTCATTTGAAAAAAAGCACGGAAAAATTCCAAATGGAGCTACGATTGTTTTTGCCACCGGATGGAATGACAGTATCTCCAGAAAAGATTTTTTTGATGCGAACCCGGGCTTGTCAGAATCTGCTGCAAAATATTTGGTATCAAAAAAGGCAAATCTGGTGGGAATTGATTCGCCAAGTATTGATGCAGGAAATAACACAAAGTTTACTGCTCACCATGTTTTGCTCAAGGAAAATGTTCTGATTTTGGAGAATTTGTGTAATTTATCCAAGATAAAAAATACTCATTTCAATCTGATTGCCATACCGCTAAAGCTACAAAACGCAACAGGCTCGCCTGTACGTGCTATTGCCTTTTAGACAACAAACTGGAATCTGCTTTTTTTGTAGTTTTTGTCAAGCTGACCAATTATTGGAATTTTATGGCCGCAATTGTTGCATTTATTGGCCTTATCCAAATTCCAAGATGTGATATCAAATCCATATCTACCCACTGCGATTGCACCACATCCAGGACAATACGTGTGTTCGTACTTGTGTCCTGGAACATTTCCCAGATACACATACTGTAGTCCCTCTTTTTTTGCAACTTCATAGTGTTTTTCTAAAGTTGCAACCGGTGTTGGTGGGAACTCCATCATTTTATAGTCAGGATGGAATCGCAGAAAATGAATCGGCATTTCTGGACCAAAATTATCATAGACAAATTTTGCAAGCTTTTTTGCATATTCCAGACTATCGCCTACCTGCGGTACAATCAGATCAGTAATTTCTACATGAATTTTGGTCTTGTCACGAATTTCTATCAAGCTATCAAAAATTGGTTTTGGGTCTGGCACACCAATGTATCTTCGTGTAAATTCTGGTTCTGCACTTCCCTTGAAATCAACTGTGATGCAATCCAGAAATTCTCCCATCATTGCAACAGATTGTGGTGTATCATATCCATTAGAGACAAAAATGTTGAACAGGCCTTTTTTGTGAGCTTCTATTCCACAATCACGCGCAAACTCCATGAAAATTGATGGTTGATTGTACGTGTATGCTATGCCCTGAGAGTTGTTATCAAGTGCCATTTGTACTACTTGGCTTGGTGACATATCCTGCCCCTCGATTTTTCTTCGCTGAGAAATATCATAATTTTGGCAATATTTGCATAGCCAGTTACAGCCAGTGGTAGCTATTGAGAAAATTCGAGTTCCAGGCATGTAATGGATTACTGGTTTTTTTTCTATTGGATCTACATTTCCTGTTATTACTTTGCCATATACGTATAGGTCCAGCTTGCCACCTTCATTTCCACGAATTCCACAAAGACCGATTTGTCCGTCCTTGACTTCGCAGTATCTAGCACAAGCAGTACATCTCACCTTATTGTCAGGCAGCTTCTCATACAGGATTGCTTCTTTATTCAAAACCGTACTATTACGCAATTTTGTAATATAAACAAATCTTAGTGTCTAAATATTGATAATTGGCAAAAACAACAAATGAGTAAACCAGGAAATATTTGGAGAAAAATTCATGGTAAGATAACAAAGCGTCCTACAAACTTTTCATGGCTTTTAGATGAAAAACTAGCTGGTTCTGGAATGCCAACTACCATAGAAGAGATCAACTGGATCAAAAAGCAAGGAGTCAAATCAATTGTAACCATGACAGAATATGGCTTGCCAAATGCTTGGGTTGATGGGATGGAATATCTTCACGTTCCAACAGAAGACCTTACTGCACCAGACATAGACAAGATAGATTCTACTGTCGATTACATTGCAGACCAAATCAAAAATGGAGAGCCGGTAATGGTTCATTGTGCTGCAGGAATAGGCAGAACTGGTACAATATTGGCTTGCTATTTGATAAAATACCAAAAAATGTCTACAAAAGAAGCAATCGAGCTAGTCAGAAAAGAAAGGCCTGGTTCTATACAGTCAACTTCGCAGGAAATAGCAGTGTCCAGCTATGAAAAATTCCTAAAATCAAAATGATATCTATTCAGGAATGGATGTTGTGTCCAGCTTACCATCAACTATTTTGATGAACAAAAATCTATTATCCTTAAAAATCAGAGTAACTCCGCCTTCTGCGTCTGGCTCTTCAACTTCTAAAACGGGCTGACCCAAAAGTCCATCGTATTTTGCCATTATATCACCAAAAGATTTGTTGTTTATATTTTTAATTTATGGTGATCTCGATTTCCTTGGAAGAATTCTTGGCATCACCAGAATCTGTAAAGTGATGTTTTTGCCAAGATGTCCAGGCTTCTGCGCTGATCTTGTGTTTACCAGAGCCTAGCTCAGATGCCTTGATCGTTATTTTCTCATTAAAGTCCAACAATTCCGATTTTACTTCTTCTTCTGTTAGTCTGATGAATGGCTCGAAATTCTTTGCAACCTGCACCCAAACTCGCTTTTCCTTCATAGGATTTACTAATTTTGGATTGCGAGTCCAAAAGAACGATGCCTTGCGATAAGTATCAATGTCTTTGAGCTCTTTTTTTCTAAATCCACCAGACGAAACCTTGATTCCATATTTTAGCTTGAACAGATTATCATATTTGTTGTATGAGTCGGTCCAGTTTTTCTCATTGAATACATCCCGCAGATCTCCCTGAATCTTAAACGATGCCACAAGTACAATGTCGTCAGATTTTTCATATGTAGGCTTGTCTGCAGTTAGCACTATCTCACTTAGTGTTGTTGTGCTTCCCATGCTTGACGATGATTTATATCCACAATAAGTGGCTTTCCGAATAGAATGAACGTACAAGTAGTCAAGTCGTCATCAAAAGAGACTGAACTAGCTCTACGAGGCACCGATATCGGTACTTTGTATATAGTCCAGCATGAACTACTCAAAGACAATCAAGTTGACTTTGCAGGAGTTATTCTACGACATCCATTGACTGCTGAATACAGAATGCGTATCAATTCATCAAAGGGCAGTCCAATAAAGGAAATCGAAAAGGCAACAAAGACTGCAATCGAGTCTGCCCAAGAACTAAAGCAACTGGTCCACTCTAAAATTAAGGGTGTTTAGATGCAATTTTGCCCCAAGTGCAATCTGCGGTTAAAGAAAGGTACGTGTACTAAATGCGGTTATTCTGAAGCTGCAAAAACTGAGACAAAAAAATCCAGCTCAGAGCTCGACAAGTCATTTACTGTTTTTGATGAAAATGAAGGAAAAGAAACTTTACCAACAATCAAAATTGAATGTGAAAAGTGTGGCCACGATGAAGCTGTATGGTGGATGTTGCAAACAAGATCTGCAGATGAACCAACAACTCAGTTTTATCGTTGCTCAAAATGCTCACATACTTGGCGTAACTATGCATAGGCAATAACGTTTAACTGGAAGAGCCAGGCAAATTAGCTAAATGGTGTTTTCTGCAAAGACAAGTGGATCAGATGAATGGAAGGCCATTTTGTCTGCGATTTCTACTCTAGTTGAAGAGGCGACGTTTGAGGCAACTGCAGAAGGAATAAGTTTTCGCGGAATGGATCCGTCCCATGTTGCACTAATTGATATTTTGTGGCCAAACTCTGCATTTGAAAAATACGAATGTGATGGAGCAATCAAGTTTGGTGTAAGAATTGATGAATTCTCAAAGCTAATCAAAAGGGCAGACAAAACAGAGTCAATTCAGATTAGCATCTCAGACAGCATGTTATTGATAATAATTGGCAAAAATAAGCAGTACAAAATGCGACTAATTGAGAGTTCTGCTACTGACACGCCACTGCCAAAAATTCCCTATGATGCAAAGATTGGCCTTGCGAATGTATTATTTGATAAAATCTTGGGTGATGTGCAGGTAGTATCTGATTATCTAACAATAAAAACAGAAGACTCCAAGGCAGAATTTTTTGGCAAGGGCGACTCTGGTGAAGTTCTCATATCACTGCAAAAACAGCCAGATGAGCTGACAGAAATCTCTGCCAAACAAGAATCTACAGGCACGTACAGCCTCGAATACCTCAATCCAATAGTAAAGGCAGTGGGCGCAGCGACTGGCACCATAGTCTGCGAGTTTTCTTCTGCCAAACCACTTCGAATAGAATTCAAGGTCGCAAACATGGGCAGAATTCACTTTTACTTGGCACCTCGCGTGGAAAGTTAAAAGCATAAAAAGTCATTACGACAGAGAAATCCAATGAGATTAGTAATCAAGTTTGGTGGCACATCACTTGCAACACCAAAACACATCAAGTCAGTTGCAAAATTTGCTCAAAATACTGCAAAGAAAAATCAAGTTGTGATGATTTGTTCTGCAATAAACGACACCACAGATGAGCTGCTAGAAATATCTGAATCAATAAAAAAAGAAAACAGAAAACAAGCTGATTCCATTTTAGCTAATCTAACTAGACAGCACAAACAAATTGCCAAAGATACCATATCAAATAGCGTAATTAGAAAATCATTATTTGACAAACTAGATTCCATACTAAATGAGTTAAACGGCCTAATGCATGGAATGATCTTGCTTGGCGAAGTAACCTCGCAATCACTGGACTATTTGATCTCATTTGGCGAGCGACTCTCAGTAGAAATTGTATCTCACGCCATATTAGACTTGAAAACAAAATCCGTAGCACTGACAGGCAAAGAAGTAGGAATTGTCACAGATTCTAATTTTGGCCAATCAAAGCCACTAATGGATACAACCAGACTCCGAGTTTCAACTAATCTTGAACCATTGTTATCAAAGAAATTCATCCCAGTTATTGGTGGATTTGCCGGAGCTGATCAGCACGGCCACGTGACCACGTTTGGCCGAGGCGGTTCTGATTACACCGCTACAATAATTGCATCATGCATCAAAGCAGATGAGGTTTGGTTGATGAGTGATGTAGATGGACTTATGAGTGCAGACCCAAAGATGGTCAAAAATGCCAAGGTAATCCCAGAAGTCTCGTATGTAGAGGCAATGGAGATGGCACTCTTTGGCGCAAAGCAGATTCATCCACGTTCCTTTGAGCCATTATTATCAAAGAAAATTCCAATGCGTATACGCAGTACATTCAATGTAAATCATTCCGGAACACTGGTTACTGCAAATCCAGACGAAAAGACAAACAAGACAGTCAAGTGCGTTTCTGTAATACGGCATAATGGATTAATTGACATGCGGGGCGGCAGCATGGTTGGAGCCCCAGGGACAGCAGCTACCATATTTACAACACTTGCAAAGGCTGGCATCAACATTATGATGATCTCACAAAGCCCGTCAGAGTCCAGCATTTCAATTGTGGTAAAGAAAAATGATCTCAATAAAGCAGTCAATATTTTGGAAATGGAGCTACTTGGCAAGATTATCAAAAAAATTGATGTCACCACAGATGTCTCCATAATAGCCCTCATAGGGTCCGGAATGCGTGGAACTGTTGGCGTTGCATCCAGAGTGTTTGGTTCTGTTGCAAAAAAGAGAGCAAATGTGATGATGATTGCTCAGGGATCCTCAGAGCTTAACTTGGCGTTTGTTGTAAAGGATTCTGATTGCGCATCAGCCGTACAAGCATTACATGATGAGTTTAAGCTGGCAGAGCAAAACTAAAAACGATACCAAATCTCTGCAAAACTAGTGAACAAGTTTATCATTTTTGCATTATTGATAATACCAATAATTGCTATTTTGTTTCTAGTATCAGATCCTTTTGCTGTAGCAAAACCACAAACCAAGGTTCACTTTACAAAAACATTTACCTCTTCTAATGATCCTAGTGGAGGATCTGGACAGTTCGTGTTAGTATTGGCGCCAAACAAGAACAGCATTTACACAGGATCACTTACCTATACTGCAAATTCTCCAGTGGAAATACTAGTATTACATGAAATACCAAAACAAGACTCCAAGGGCCAGCCAACATGGAGTGTTGATAGTACCACATTATACGGCCTAACAGAAATTGAGGCTAAAAATGCAGGAACCTTTGACTTTACAGGTGCAGCTGTTGCGTTTAGAAGCAAAAATCCCTTTGTTGTTACAACAAGTGTAGATGCATGGATTCGTGGCCAACCAATTGAGCTCATAGCGCAAACATATGAAATCAAAGAAAGAGAAATCACATTAGCTGATCAAAACATTCCAGTTGCAATACCAATGCGGGTTGGATTTTTTGAAAAACAATCACTAAGCTACATCATGACAGATTCCAGCAATCAAACCATATCGGAAAAGATTTCACAAAAGCAAGGATGGCACATCAAGTTTGCACCAAAGCTTAGATGGGTATCTACCTCAACACTAGACACCACATACGTATTCACAAATGGAATCAAAGGAGATGGAATCTATGGATTCCAAAGTGAGGTGTTTGGTACTACACCTGCACAAAAAGAATACACTCCCCTAAATAATATCGTACTGGTATCCTGGAAAGCAGGCCAAAAACCACAGGAATTACAATCAGTATCTGATGTGCTAAAAGCAGAAAAAGACTCGAGAATAAAACTAACAAAAACAGACATTACAATCAATACGCCACAGATTATCTGGCCTGGCGGACAAATATTTACTGCAAATGGTACAGACAAAGCCCAAGTCCTAGAGATAAACAATGGTACCAGAAAGGTGACGTTTGTTGCTCATAGATCCTGGGGGCCTGACGGCAGGACCACCTACTACATCATGCCAGATGCAACACCAAAGGGGCCAGCTGATATAATGAAAGTTCCAGTGTCTAGCAAGCTAGCAAAACTTGCCACATCAAATGTATTATCAGAAATGTACCAGTTCAAAAATGGAATCATGGGGGCAGGCCCATTAGGATTTCAGCCTAACGTGCTCACCTCTGTGATTGATGAAAACTACGTTCCGGTGTGCAGAGTATCTATAGTAGAATGGAAGGACGAAAAATCTGCTATACCACTGCAGACCATATCTGATATAGAGTCCAAAAAAGCAGATGGTTCCATATTTGTCACACTAGCAAGACCATTAAGCGAAGATCACATAGTGAACTGTCCAATAATAGAGTCGCCAAAAACCAACAAGGGATAAATTATCTTTTTTAGGAAAATCAATTACTTGTCAGGAAAACTCTACATCGTAGGTGTCGGCCCAGGATCGCATGACCACATGACTTTTCGCGCAAAACAAGTCATTGAGCAAAGCGACACCATAGTTGGATACGATACGTACGTTGGACTAGTAGAGGATCTCATAGCTGGAAAAGAGATCCATCGATATGCAATGACACAAGAAGTAGAAAGAGCAAAGCAATGTATCGAGCTTGCCCAGTCTGGCAAAATTGTTTCATTGGTAAGCAGTGGAGATCCTGGAATTTATGGAATGGCGGGCCTAATCTATGAGACACTAGCAGAGGCCGGCTGGGATCCAAAGACTGGTTTAGAAGTCGAAGTGGTTCCAGGAGTATCAGCTCTCAATTCATGTGCATCTTTGATTGGCTCCCCACTAATGACTGACTTTGCAGTTGTATCAATGAGTGATTTGCTAGTACCATGGGAAATCATAACAAAAAGAGTAGAAGCAGCTGCACAAGGGGATTATGTTATTGTTATCTACAATCCATCAAGCAAAAAAAGAATTCATCAGCTCCAAGACACTAGAAAATTATTGCTCAAATACAGAAAGCCAAACACGCCAGTTGCCATCATCAAGGGAGCATACCGCGAATCTCAGGTTGTAGTTATTACGGATCTTGAACATATGGAGTCTCATGCAGACAAGTTAGGTATGATTAGCACTGTAATAATTGGCAATTCATCAACGTATAATTTCAAAAACATGATGATAAATCCAAGAGGATACACATCCAAGTATAATCTCCAGACAAACTAGACAGAACTACTGATTGCGTCCTTAGTGTCATCGTCCATTTGTAATTTGTCGCGAATTGGTCCGATAATTTTTATCAGATTATTTGCTACTACATTTTTTAGATCCATTGGATGTAGTTTTCCTGCACCAAAGTCAGATTCTAGCTTGGCAAATGTGTCATAAGTAAGGTTTCCCCCAAATTTTTCCGGCCTTTCAACCGTAATTTCAGATAATTCGTGAAATAGGATGTGTTTTGCTATCTGTAATATTGGATTGTTGGTTTTTCCTTGCTCGCACCAGCCTTTTTTGATTTTTGATTTTATTTCCTCGTCGGAATCATGAATAAAGATTCCAGATGCTGGTTTGGATTTTGACATTTTGGTTCCTGTGTTTTCCTCGTCTGCTACAACCGGCTCTGTTAGTCCAGGCAGCAATCCATGGTGAATTGCAACTGGAACCTTCCATTTCATTTTTGGAAATATTTCTCTGACCAACATGTGGATTTTTCTTTGATCCATTCCAGCATGTGCAATATCCACATCTATTGTATGAATGTCGACTGCTTGCATTGGCGGATACAACAATTTGGAGAGATCAATTTTTTCCTCGCCATCTGATCTTCCCATAATAGTTAGTGTTCGCATTGTTCTAGCTAGAGTCATGTGTTTTGTAAACATGACAAAATTCTTCCAGTATTCTTTATGCGAATCATAGAGCTCACTTCCGCGAATTATATTTACACCGGGACACACTATCTTGAAGGCCTGCTCATAGTAATGCGAAACCTTGGATATTGTATCCCAGTTACCACCTAGCTTGTCGTTGATTAATGTGTGCCAGTCTGCAAGAAAGACGTTACATTGAACACCTGCTTTGATGAAATCATTAATTTTGAATCCAGTGCTAATCAGACTACCAAGATGCAAGAATCCAGAAATTTCTAGGCCAATGTAATGTCGCGGTTTTGAATTCGTCTGAAACAAGTTAGTTAGTTCTTCTTGTGTTACTACTTCTTCTGTGGGTGGCCGTAAAACTAGTTCAACTTTGCTTGTTACATCCAATGGTAGTGGGTTTTGCTTTTATTCCTATAAAGTTATCAGATGTGAACAAGATGCAAGTAAAATCCGTAAATTCCGTAAATTTGCAAAGCTGTTTTTGTAAGAAAAATACTATACGGGATGAAAGAAAATGAGTTCATTCTCTAGAAAGAAAACAACAGAGGATTTTGTAAAAAGAATATCTGATGAACCAGCTAGGACTGTATCCAACAAGCTTCTAGCAGTTAGAAATTTTGAACGATTTCTAAAGGAAAAATATGATGTTAGTCCAGAAAAATTTTGTGAAGAGTTGCTTAATCTTAAACAAAAGAATGAAGATGAGTTTCTTGATTCCTTGTACGACACATTACAGAATTGGATTATTTGGAACATAAAGAGAAAATTAGGTATAGAAGACGAATTTTGATATATTGGGCGATTTTAGCTAAAGCAGGTTTTGATGTTGCTCTACAACGATTAACTAATCTCATACCATTCAATAGAGATAATACAAACGGATTACGATTTCGTGCCGATTTATTAGATGCAGCATATAATTATGCTAACCAATCAAGACCGACAATAATTGATACTTTGCCTATGTTGACTAAAGAATTTGAAAAGGTCGAGTTGTATAGACGATGGAGGCAACACAACGATAGTTTATTTTTATCAACTTCAGGAGATGATTTACTAGAAACTGAAGATCTCGCGTTACTGTATTTTCTCATACCAAAAACCGGAACTGGTCCATCCATGTTGGCATCTTATAGAAAATATCATTCAAGTTCAGGCAACAACTCTGTTACTGAGATCATAGATCTATTAGATAATGGGAAAACAGTAATTATGGATCTGTCTCATGCTCACCCTTCCGTGCTTGCGTATTTTTCAAAGAAATTAACTCATGCAGTGTTTCTCCATCAGCAACAAAAATTTGTTGAAGATAGATTGGGAAAAGAAGAATTTATTCAGCTTTATTTTGAAGAAGCACATAATATATTTCCAAAAGAAGAAGAAGATTATCTAGATGAGATCTACAAAAGAATTGCAAAGGAAGGAGCTAAATTTCATATTGGTATGATATATTCTACTCAATCAATTACTGCCATAGACCCAGATTTATTATCACAGACAGAGAATTTTTTTATTGCACATATTTCTTCACAAGACGAAGTTCGTGCACTTGTCAAAAATAACATATTCTTTGAAAATTATGAACGTGATATTTTGAGAGCAATTACTGTTGGATATTTGAGAATAATGACTCGCTCTCACAGATATGTCATTCCAGTTCAGATTGATAAATTCGAATCAAATGAGATTGAAAGAGAAGATAATGAACCGAGTGATGGATAATGCCTTATCAGGGCAGTTCTAGGCTACCAGCCGAATTTGCGAGTAAAATTAGCCACATAGACGTAATTGAGGATGATCTAATCAGAGATTTAGTAGAAAAGCTCGAGAGCCCTGATAAATCAGAAATCGTTGATAGTACAAAATGGGAAAAATATACCGTTGGAGAACCGTTATCATTAGTTTTTTCCACTGATGGTTCCTTTCAGACAGTTTCTTCTGATCAATGGCCTTACCGAAAAGCTACATTTGTCAAAATATCAATAGTGATTCTTGATAATGATGAAATTACGAGTTTGGATAAAGAAAATCCCAATCCGTTAGCAATTAGAGATATTCTAGCTAGATCTTCTGATTATCATTCAACAATAATTCCACTACAACATATAAAACAAAAAGGAATGACAACGTACGATACAATTAGAGAAATAATATTCAGAAGTATGAAAGAACCAAAATTTGATGGAGAAATTCTCAATACACTAAAGTGGATAGTGTATCAAAAATGGGATGATAGTAAAAAAGATCCTCTTGAAGCATTTTTTTGTCCTCATTGTTATGATTTAACATCTCTACCATATGATGCAGAGATTGGTAATTGTGATAGATGCAAAGGTCCTTTATTCCTGACAGATATGCTCGGATTTCATCAAGTAATGGATGATGATTTTGCTCCCGAACAAGTAGCGATTGATTACATGACGATTTATGAAACGCTGTTACTTTTTTTCTGTGTTAGGTACCTTTGGGAACATAACAAGGATGTTTTGTCTAGATCGCTTTTTGTAAAAGATGGCCCCCTATCTATTCGTGCTCAATATTCGAAATTAGTTCGTCCAATAAGAAACTTTCTTGAATTTGCATACAAAGATGGGAATCCAGTGTACTTGCTGAGTCAAGAAAAAACTGGAAATTTTGCTGATCATCTAAAAACTATTGAATTAGACGTTCCAGATAATTCAATTTTCATTCCAGGTGATAAATACATCAAAGAAGAAGTTCAACAGAGACCATTAGGCGGTCAAGTTTATGGAAAAGATACCAATTATGGTGCTAAGGTATTTGTGAAAATAGATGAGCATAATTCTTTAATGTTGGATATCCCCACCGGACAGCTAAAACAGAATCCGACTTACTATGATTTAATTGGGGTTGACAGAATTCTTGGCACTATTAATTTAATGTTAAGCAGTAGATTTGAATCAGCATTGATTCCAATAGAGATGGCACATAATATTGCATCTCTTTCTACTTATCCATCTGGAAAAATTCTGAAGATTCTAGCAGAAGAAGCAGGTCTGATATGATTAAGATAATCTTATACGTCGTGAATACGTAGTTCTGGATCTATGGCCGAAGTTGAGGAAATCGATACTGATTTCATCTTCGATCGGAAGAAGATGCTTGTAAAGGATTTCGAGACTCAAGATAATGAAATAGTTTCATTCTTCAAAGATTATGAAGATCGACCCCAAGAAATCAAGGAAAAATTTGAGAACACTCTGAAAGTAGGAGTTGTAGCAGTAAAGACGATTGGTGTTGCCGAGAAAATTGATTATGTTCAGAAAGAATTCAATGAATTAGATAACAAATTCAAAGATACATTCACTACTGTAACGGAAGAATTAGATGAGAAATTGGAAGGAATGTTTGGAGAAGAAGGAACATTTTCCGATGTGTTAGAAGAACATTTTGGGGAAAATGGGAAAATAGTAAAAGAGCTTTTTGATCCTAACAGGGAAGGAACTCCCCTATACAATCTGAAAATGGAAATTGAGAAGAAACTTGAAGTTATCAAGGAAAAACTCGGGATCAAAGAAATTAAAGAAGAGATCATATCTAAAACCCCCCTTAAGGGATTTGATTTCGAGAATTACTGTGAGAGTATTCTTAGTAAAATTGCAAGAATTTATGGTGATGTATTGGAAAAAACTGGAACAAAAGCAGGTAAAGTAAAACTGAGTAAAAAAGGAGATTTTGTTTTAACTCTTGGGCATAGTGAAAGAAGGAAATCTATTGTGGTGGAATTGAAAGATGGAGGAAGATATTCATTGAATGAGATTCAGAGGACAATGGAGGAAGCAATTAACAATAGAGAGGCAATGTATGGAATTTTTATCGTTAAAAATACTGAGTCGTTGCCAGAGAGTGTCGGATGGTTCAATGAATATAATGGAAACCAATTGGTATGTGCATTAGGTAACAAAGAGAGTAATGGAATACTTCATGAGGAAATACTATACATCGCTTACAAATGGGCCAAGCTGAAAATAGTTCTTGAATCACTCAAAGAAAAGAAATTTGATGCTTCCTTTGTCAATGAGAAAGTAAGCACGATAAAGAACAAACTTGAAGAGTTTAAGGCCATAAGAACTCAATGTTCTAACATAGAGACTGCAAGTGAAGAGATTAGAACGATTTCCAGAAGAGCTGAAAAAAGCATGAATGAACAGCTTTCTCAGATTCTTGAGTCACTGAGAACGGATAGTTAGACATGGATGATCTAGATGTTAAGAGTAAGCTGGATTATCTAAAAAAAGACTTCAACATTTTCTATGCAAAAGAAGCCTCCCCTAAGGTTGCAACGGTGATTTGGGATAAAGAAAAGGATTGGAAAGAATTCTTTGAAATTGCGAAAAAGGAAGGAGTAAGAACAATAGTTGCTGAATTATTGACGTTACCAAAAGAAGGACTTGATTTGAACAGAATGTCAGAAGAGGATGATGTTACGTTGAACGAGGATTTGGTGAGGCAGTACAAACCAGAATTGAATAAATTTTCAAAATTTACTGACAAATTAGGTACATACAGACTCTCTTGGATAAAAGATGGTGTAAGGTATGTCCTTTCTGAATCAACGGATTGGTTTGAAGAGTATGCAAAATTACTGATGACAATCAATTCCTATGCAAACAATCAAAATGGAATTAGAAGAATTGGTGGAGAGCAACTAGATGCACCACCAGAGCTGAAGAAAAAGTCTGAGGAAGAATTAGTAGATGAAATGATAGAATTCATCAAAGAAGAGTTACCAACTCCAGATCGTCACGGATTTTATCAAATAAGAGAGCTTTTCTGGTCAAAAAAGGGAGTAAGCAGTAGGTTCGGCATAAGTGCAGAATTTAGGTTCAAGATGAGCAAGGTTGAGATGCTTGTAGAAAAAAGAATTGAAGAAGCTCAGGCTGCAGAAGAAAAGGAAAAACTCCCCGATCTTATTGATGAGTGTATTGATTGGTGTAAAGATAACGGTTTGAAAAAAGTTACAAAAACAAATGTAAAAGCATTCTTAGCTGAAAAAGAAGCCAATCTATCTAGAAATAGTGAAGACATACTTTATCAGAAAGTAAATTTCAAGCTAAAAGAAATAGAATGATGATTGATTTTGTTATAGATTTGTTAGGGATATAGTTTTAATAATAACTATAAAGTTACGTTTCCAGCTCATCACGTGATTTTCTTGGCCTTGTACTAAGGTAAAACGCATGAGCTGAAATCAAAAAGCCAACTAGGAAAATTTTTGTCGCAAAGATCAGATTCCATGGTCTGGCACCATCTGGATACGCAATTGTTAGTCTATCAATGTCTGGTACTTGGCCATTAACTGCTCCTGCAGAAATTAATGCATTAAGCACTGTGAAATTATACAATACCTCATAGAGATTAATTATTGCAAAGCTCAAAAGCATCAATTGTAATAATGACATTTTCCAAGAATGCAGGCCTGTAGCTTTTTTCCATCCAATTCTAGATACACAATACCAGCCAATTATGCAAGCAAAGAAAAGCCATGTGATTAGTTTAGCAAAGTGTGGAAATGGAACGTGTGTAGTGACTAGGACCTCTCCCATGACATATGTGCCCTTTTCATTCCATTCTTGTAGCATTGCCCATGTAGAATAGATCATTATTGATGCCATCAAAAACGCACAGACATAGAAAATGTACAGATAGACTTTGTATGCTCTGTCTGTTTCCTGCAAATGATGCACTTTCATGTAATGGTCAGCCTAGATGATTTAGATATAAAAATTGTCAAATGTGTAATGAGGTTTATTACTATTTGACAGAATGACAAAACATGAAGGTTCCAGTCAATGTTCCCTTGGTTGGAAAAGAAGAGATTGACGAAGTAAATGCCATTTTACGTGCAGGTACATTAACCACTGCTGCAAAAGATGGCGGAAAAAACGTTCAGGAGTTTGAAAGACTTGTCTGCTCTTTTGTTAAATCAAGATATGCCATAGCAGTAAACTCTGGTACTGCTGCTTTGCAGGCTGCACTATATGCACTTGATATAAAATCTGGCGATGAGGTTTTGTTACCGTCATTTACCTTTGTTGCTACGGCAAATTCTGTAGTATCTGTTGGAGCAAAACCAGTCTTTGTTGATATTAGAAAGAACAACTACACTATGGATCCCACAGACATGGCCAAAAAAATCACAAAAAAGACCAAAGCCATAATGCCTGTGCATCTGTATGGAAATGTTGCATATATTGATGAGATCACTGAAATTGCAGCAAAAAAAAATATTCCAATAATAGAAGATGCTGCACAATCAATGGGTTCCACATACAAAGGAACACAAACCGGAAACTTTGCTGAACTAGGATGCTTTAGTCTCTATGCTGCCAAAGTAATGACATCGGGTGAAGGCGGAGTTGTAGTTACATCTGATAAGAAACTAAGAGACAAACTTCTCATGATCAGAAATCATGGAATGGTTCATGGATATGACACTAGGGTTTTGGGTTTGAATTTAAGACTGCCAGAAATTAATGCAGCAATTGCAAAAATACAGATGAAAAAGCTTCCAGGCTTTTTGCAAAAAAGACGCAAAAACGCCAAGATTCTAACAGAGTTCTTGTCTGGTACTGATGTCATACTGCCAATATCAAGAAAACATGAAAAGGTAAACTGGTATTTGTATACAATTGCAAGCAAAATACGAGATAAAATATCCAAAGAACTCAATGCAAAAAATATTGGCGCTACTGTGTATTATGGCACACCAGTACACAAAACACCATACTATAACCAAAAAATCAAGCTGCCAAACACAGATTGGGCTGCAAAAAGTGTTCTCTCACTTCCTGTCCAACCAAATGTAACCGTGAATAATCTAAAGACAATTGCAAAAATAATCAAAAGCCTATGAATTTTGGAGAAATCGCAGGTGAGATCTGCAAAAAAATCTTCCCAATTCCTGAGGAGAGATTTTTTGGTAGGTCATCCGGCGTGGCAATCTGTACATTATCAAGCATTGATTTGTTAAAAGAAATTTCTAATTCTGATATAATGGAAAAAATTACGATTGTAGCTAGATTATTTTCAGAGAACAAAGGAATTGATGAGTTGGTACGATTTGTAAACAAAAATCCAAGCTTACACACTATAATAGTGTGTGGCAAAGAAGTTTCTGGCCACAGAACAGGTCATGCATTGTTTTGTTTGCACAGATTCGGCACAGATCACAATAATCGAATAATAAATTCAATCAGTCCTAATCCCATACTAACAGTATCAAAAATAGAGATCCAAAATTTTCAAAATGTACAATTGATTGACAAAATTGGAGAAACAAATCTAGAAAATATTATCGATCTAATTCAGTAACCATTTTTTTGTCTATTTCGGTTTACTTCATTTTTCTTTCTGTATTCTTCTACTATATCGTCTGGTGTCAGGTTTAGCTCAAGTGATGCCTGCACAACAAAATGCCAAATGTCAATTAGCTCTTCTCTTGCATCTGCTTCATTAAATGGAGTTGGTTTTTTCCACCATTTCCAGTTTGTAGTTCTTTGCAGCTCAACTGCCTCATGCATGATGGCAGTGGATAAAGCAGAGACGCGCCCTTCTGGGTCTTTTGGATATCTATCGAGATTCATCATTTCTGCTAGTCCTTTTTGCATGGAAAATATCTCATCTAGTCTGTCCATGAAAATTCTTTTTCAGGTCTTCTAGATAACCTTTCAGAAATCAATCATTGATTGATATTTTTTGATTCTGCTTTGGATCTTTGCCTCGGTTATTGATGTTAGACCGTCAAGGCCATATTTTTCAACCGCAAACGAACCCATTACATTTCCATGTATTACTGCCTTTTTGATTTCAGATAATGTAGTACTGTTTTTACTTGCCAGATATCCAATCATTGCACCTGCAAAGGAATCACCTGCACCAGTTGGATCTACTATGTCTTCTAGAGAAAACGCCACAGATGGAAACACTACATCTTCAAAGAACAATAATGCGCCATGTTCACCTTTTTTAATTATAACATATTTTGAACCCCAGCTCATCATTTTTTTTGCGCATTTTATGAGATTGTGCTCTTTTGTGAGGAGTTTTGCTTCTTCGTCGTTTATGACTACGGCGTCAACTGAGCCAATCATTTTGATTACAGAATTTCGCTTTGTGTTAATCCAGAATTCTATTGTATCACACATTGAAAATTTCACATTGTCAAATTCCTTGATTATCTTTGTATTTTGGTCAGGATCGTTATTTGCAAGATACACAAATTGAGATTTTTTGTATTTTTCAGGGACTGTTGGCTTAAAAGAGCCTAAAACGTTCAGCTCAGTTTTGTTTGTGGTTCTAGTAGATAGTGTATTGTCGTAGCTTCCGTCATATCGAAATGTTTTGCCTTTAGCTATTACAAGGCCTTCCAAATCTAGATATTTTTTTAAAATATTATGGTATTTTTTTGGAAAGTCTGTGCCAACTACTGCAATAAGACCAGTGTCTACAAAAAAGCTAGCAGAAATACCTGCAAATGTGGCTGCACCACCTAACACATCTTTGAGAACCTTAGTTGGAGTTCTAATTGTGTCTAGTGCAGTAGAGCCAAAAACAGTAAGCATTACTTGCGGATTATGCGTCTACTATAAATTCTCTAGTCTGATCATATGTTGGATAGTATGTAAATGGGACATCTATTGACGCAAATAACAATTGATATTTTGTTACACCGGAAATCTTTACTTGTGAATTTTCTGGCGCTGTTTGATCTTTGAGCCATGTTCCGTTTGTTGTCGCCTTACCTAATGCCGGAAGCATGAATGGGTCTAGCACACCACCACCAAGAGTTTGATCATTTGCAATTATTGTAAATTCTGTCTTGCCTGCATTCAAAAAGAGAAGCGATGGATTATTGAACTCTAGTTGTAAGTTGTATAGTGAGCCCCTGTCTGACTTTTCTAATAGCTTGCTTTGTGTGATTTTGGCATTAATTTGTGAGGCAGACGCATATTGTGTATAGCCAAATACCATCAGGCCTACTATAACCAAGATAGCAACTGCTGCCCTTTTTGCCATGCCTAGTAATCAAAAATTAGCTTTTGTGTAAACAAGACAAAAAGATCGTCATTTGGTGTGTAAAAGTTTTGATCCGTCCTCTAAGCTCCTTTAAGCTCACAAGATAAATGAAAAACTCTTGCAATTATGATGTAATGGCGAAGATCAGGCTCAAAGTGGGAGAAAATGAAATAGAAATAGACTCACGCGACTTCTATATTGATAATGATACTGCTCCCCAAGTCATATCAGATCTAACTGCACAACTACAGGAATGCTCTGCCAAAGTTGTTTCCGAGCCATCATTTGCAGTAACAGACATTGCAGATACATATGAGAAAAATCTGGATTATCTTCAAATGCTTCGAAATGCAGAAGTGCACGAGCCAGAGTTTATGGCTCCAAGCTCAGTTACACCAGAGGAATTGCCAAGCAAAATTGAAGGACTTGAATTGGATGGATTCTTTTCAAAGCCAAGAACCGTATCTGAAACAGTTGAACAGTTACTTCAGCATGGATGGATTGCTAGTCCACTTGCAGTATCCAAGATTTTAGCCAAGATGGCGTTCAACAGAGAACTAGCAAAAAGCTCACAAGAGAAAAAGACGTTTTACTACAAACAAGCCCAACTAATTAACTAGTATTTGCAGATTTTACATTTTTCAAATATAGTACCATCTAGGTGATCAAAATGTGTGTTGCATTTGTGACATGTATGATGCATATCAAAATATCCATCTGATTCTGTTTTGCCGACCTGAAATGATTCCAAGTCTGGGCTTTTACATTTGATACAATGACAGCCACAATCACATTTCATAATTCCACTAGAATAATTTGTGTTAATAATTCTGACTCACATTATTATATCAAAATGCATAACTAAACTCATTGAAGAAAAAACGAATTATACCAATAGAAATTGATGATCATTTCAAATTATTTGGAAAAGAGCCATGGGAGGTAGACTATGGTGAAAAATGCCTTGTATGTAATGTAAGAATTGACGAATATGGGTTTTGTTCTTGCGGTTCTAGCGGTGACTGAATCTATTAGCATATACCACAGCAATCATTGCAGCGCTAAGCACCAATATTGTAGTAAATGGGAATTCTGGAACGACTGAAACTCCTATGATGTCGACAGTTCCAGCTTCGTTTGGTTTTATGTGTAGCCAGACATTATTGCCAACGTCAATTTGTTCCTGATGTAGGATTGGTTTTTCGTTCAGAAATACTTCGTATGGATTCCAGAGTAGTTCTCTTGGAATTATCAATGTAATGTATTTGTCTTTTTCAGTAACTTTGATGCTGATTGTTTTTTGCTGTTGATCTAAATTTACTTCAGAGATTTCTGTTTGCGTTATCATTTTGACATCAAATTTTTTGTCTTGCCATTGCACTTGCTTTGTCAATATAGTTGGCTCTAGTTCATATTCCAGTGTTACTTGGCATCCATGACATTTGAGTCCCTGTTTGTCTTCAAGCTGGACTAGTTTCTCATTAACATAAAACAATTTTACACCATCAGGCAGATAGAATGCAGAAGGAGCTAGATACAGGTAATCTAATGTCCACAGGCCATCTTTTTGTTGCATTATACCTTCAACATCATATTCTATTATGACATCATCCCTTGTTGGGAACAAAACAAGGCCTGGTTTTTCTCCACCAGTCTCTGCGTATTGCGGTTCTTCTCCTTCATCATCTATAATAGTAAAATTAGTGAAATTGTCTGATACAAAATCTACTTGTTGTGTTTGCATGCTTTGTTGGACTTCATGAGTTACGTGAGCGTTTCCATTTTCTGAAATCCTGATCGATACTTCCTGTACGGCTGGACTACCAAAATTGATCTCTTGCGCATAAACAGCGGATGAAAAAAGACTAGCTATGATTATTCCAAGAATTATCTTCATAATTATTCAGAGATTGTGATCTTGGACATTTTTACTTCTTGTAGAGGGCAATCGTTTCTGTCTCTTTGTTGGCTTACTATTTGATCAGCTACTTGCATTCCATCTAAGACTTCGCCAAAAACAGTGTATTGTCTGTCTAAAAAGGTGCTATCTGAAGTAACTATGAAGAACTGAGAACCGGCGCTATTTGGATCCATTGCACGTGCCATGGACACTATTCCTCGTAGATGTGATCTTGTGTTGAACTCTGCCTTTATGGTATAGCCTGGACCTCCTTGTCCCCATCTGTTTTTGTCTGGAGTCTTTGTGTTTGGGTCACCGCCCTGAATCATAAAGCCAGGAATTACTCTGTGGAATAAAGTCCCATCGTAAAATCCGGATTTGGCTAGCTTGACAAAGTTTCGTACGTGTTCTGGCGCTAGTTCTGGTAATAATTTAAATATGATTTTTCCAAATTTAGTTTCAATTGTAGCATTGGCCAATTATACCACAACTTGCTAGTGAGCATAAGAGTCTTGCTATTGAATTATTTTGAAAGTGTTTTGTAAAAATTACAAATTTTTTGTTTTGTTATTGTTGGACAGAAATAATTTTACAGAGTTTTGGGGATTGGTCGGACTTTACATATTATAATAATTTTTTGTAGATAATACAAATTACGATTTTTTTCTGTCAAGTTATAGTCTTATATAGATCGAGAAAAATTACAGGTTGTGAAACGCACAAATCAAAGCACTGTTATCAAACAAGCAATCAATACTTACCTTGAAAAGGGGCTGACAGACAAGCAAGACATTTACAGCAAAGTTGTCGAAGAATTAGGCGTTCCAAGACCAACTGTGCGAAGGGTTGCACGCGATCTCAGAAATGAGCTACTGTCAAAAATTAAGATTTTACAATCCGAAGTACCACAAGAGATTTCCGTACAAGAAAAAGACGAATAAATTTCGTTTATCTTTTCTTTTATTCTTCTGAAATTCAACATTAACGTTATATTCGACTTTTCTTCGTCTAAAACATGGGTTATCTGCGAAACCATCTGGCAACAGTAGTTACTGCTTGTTTTGCGATATTTCTGACTGGAATGTATTTTTACATGCCTCAAGCATTACACCAACTGCTTCTAGTTGCTACCATAGTGACATGGTTTTTGGTCTTTATCTGCTGGATCTCACAGAGGAGTGCTGACTGGACAAAAAAATACGGCTCCCATAGCCATACTGATCACTCTCAGACTCACTCTCATGAGCATTCACATGAGGAAAAAAAAAGCTCGACTAGACTAACAAACATTTCAGTTGAGGAGTTAAACAAATTCCGCGATTCATTTACTGCTGAACTAAACGAGCTTAAAGACGAGGTAAAGCTCAAAGACAACGAGATAGCCCGAATGCGACAGGAAATAGCCAATCTGGAAACACTAATGCAGATTGAAGCGCTAAAGGCAGAACTTGCAAACCTCAAGGCAGTAGCTGCAAAACGAAAGTAGATTATTTACAGTGCGCGCATGTTTTCATTCCACGATGGTTTTTTTTGCATCCAGGGCAACTTACTGCGCCGCCAAAATGGCACTTGCAAACACAGCCATCGTTGAGAATTTTTTCCAAGATGAATGAATAATACGTCATCTTAATATTTGACTTTTGCAAAAACTCGATAATGTTTGTTAAAGCAGTAATTGCTACACTTGCATTTGCTCTAGTTTTGACTACTGTAAATGCGGCATTTGCAGAGACAACTGTTACGCCAATCAATTCTTCAATCGGAATTGAAAAGACCATAGTTCCATTTTCATCTCCAAAAAATAACAAACTTCCTTGGGGTTTTGTTGAAGGTAAAGTTACAAATCCAGTTGAAGGAAATCCAGTGATAATTCAGATATTCAAAAACGGTGAGGCAATACACTTTGCACAAACCAACGTCAAAGATGATGGATCATATCAATACAAATTCCGAGTCAGAGATGTAACTGATGGAAAAGAAACTAAAGTCTTTGAAGGCGATTATACAGTCAAAATATTCAAGGTAGTCTATCTACCAAACACATCTACTTTGGCCTAGAAGCCAAGAGTATAGTTTCATCAACCATTTCCTTTAGTCTTGCTTGAGCGCTTTCATCAATAGTACCATCTTTGATTTGGTCTGCTGTCATGAATACTGCCTTGGGGTTTGTTATTACTCTGAAATACGACATTAGTTGTGTCAGAAGGGTTTGTACATCAGTAAACCCTATTTGGCCAGACGCCAGAATAGCAAGGCCGGCAGTTTTGCCAGCAGTTTGTTTGTAGTTTACAAATTCAAAGAGATTTTTGAGTGCAGCACTGAAAAACGAATTATAGATCGGTGTGCCAACAAGCCAGACATCAGCATCCATGATATCCTTGGCTGCTTGGGTTGTTGATTGAGAATAACTTACGTCATAGCCTCTATAGTATTCAACGCCATTATCAGACAGATTGATGAATTTGGTATCTGGATTTTTTGATTTTGCGTGATCATAGACAAACTTCATCATTGTTTGTGTAACTGCTTGCTTTCTTGGACTGCCAGAGATTACTACTATTTTCATAATTTTGCACCGTTTGCACTTTATTTAAGTTAGAAAGTGATTGATGAAAACAGTAAGCGGGCTTGGAGGGCTTCGATCCCTCGACCTGTAACTTAGGAGGCTACTGCGCTATCCATGTTACGCGCCAATTTTTGTTGGCTCTGCGCTACAAGCCCAGCACAAAATTGGTGTTTTCACTTCATAAAAGCGTAATCAAGATTTGCTCGAATCAGATCGTTGATTTTGTTCCAGAGATCATTTGATGTTTGACCCCATTTTTCAAAATACACAACATCTTTGAGCTCAAGCCGTGGAAGCCAGTTAGCAGTTTCTAGATCTGGTTTTTCTGCAAATTCTTGAACATGACCTAAGCACAAATACGCAATTGGCACTATGTGCTCTGGCAGAGATAATGCAGTTCTAAGAGTATCATTAGATAGAATACTTACCCAGCCTACACCAATTTCTTCTGATCTTGCTGCAAGCCATAGATTTTGTACTGCGCAACAAACGCTATAGATACCAGTTTCTGGAATACTTGATCGCCCTATCACAAATGGACCGAATCTGGTTGGATCATATGTGATACAAATATTGACATCTGATTCTAAAATTCCTTCTAGTTTGAGTGAGAGATATTTTTCTTTTTTTGATTCATCTACTTGATGAGATGCTCGTTCTTTTTCAGCTTCAAATGATTCTTTGACTTTTTGTTTTGTGGATTGATCGCGAATCAGAACAAAATTCCATGGTTGAGAAAATCCAACAGATGGTGCATGATGAGCTGCATTTAGAATTCTTGCTAAAATATCATCTGGAATAGGTTTAGAGTTAAAGTGAGATCTTACATCTCGTCTAGTGTAGATTGCCTTGTAAAGTCCTGATTTTTCTTGCCTTGAGAATTCACTCATGATTTTTGTAATGTCTGTTAAAGGTTAATAATGTAGAGCTCATGGCTTGTACTTTATTGGGCCGGTAGTCTAGTTGGTTAGGATACCGCCTCGACACGGCGGTGATCGAGAGTTCGAATCTCTCTCGGCCCACCTTTTACAAAATTATTGAGAAACTTCAAACTGTTTTTCTACAAGACTCCAAGCAGATTCTACTACGATTAATCCCTTGGCTGAATATACAACTGGGCTTTCTGTGGTTATGGCAGTATATGCATCAGAGTTTTCTGTGGTTTTTGTTAGAGTAAATGGGCTTGGAAGCTCAATTTCGGCATTTGGATAAAATGCTGCACGTCCAGGCATTGCAACATCTTCTGTTGAATATTGACTTTTTCCAATAGAGACGCCGTTTGCAAATAATTCATAGTCTATTCGTGATATGGTAAATGTCCTGTCGCTTGGATTTTTTATCACAAAGCCAACATCTAGCTTTGCTTTTCCTTCCAAAGTGTTCTCGCTTACTAGCTTTACTGTACCCATGTTAATGTCAACCATGTCGAGTTTTGGCTTATCAAGTTCTGCATAACCCCAGAGGCCAAATAGCATCGCTCCTAAACCACCTAACGCTACATAGAGGATCATTTTGCTTTGAAGGTTCAACATTCGTACCAATTTTGGTACAACTAAAAAATGTTGGTTTCAAATAGATAATATTTGAACACAGATCCGACACTGTGATGGCACTAGAGCAAGCTATCATTACATGGATTCACCTAATTTGTTCTGCAATTTGGGTTGGAGGATCGTTATTCATTGCAATAGTTTTTGCACCGATTCTCAAGACAATGGTACCAACAATGGAAGAAAGACTGCAAATAATGATCAAAGTTGGAAGAAGATTTAATAAAATTGCAATACCTGCTCTTTTAATTTTAATTGTAACTGGAGTTTGGAGTTCTCACCAGATTTTGAGTAGGCCTGACTTTTTGTTTACATCAAGCTATGGAATGATGCTTGTGATCAAGATGTTCTTGGTTGCGGCTCTTTTGATATCATTTGCAGTCCATGTAAGAATAATCAGAAAGGATATAGAAGAAAAGATAATGCAAAAACAGCTAACTGAAGAACAGATTATCAAGCTGCGAAAAAAAATCATAATTGTCGGTGAAATTACGGTAGTACTTTCTGTTTTGGTGTTGTTATTTGCTGCAATACTAGATACTGGTCTCTGAGCCTATAATTCGTACCTCAAAACCACCATTTACCTTACCTATTCCATATTTGCAGCCAGTAATCTTTGATGTAATGTAGAGATTTGTTTCTAGATGTTTTGAGATTTCTTTAACAGTAAAAATTGACAGATCTTTTGACAATGCTAATAGGGTTACCAACATGTCAGACAGATTTGTATCGATCCCAAAATCATTTTCTACAAACATAGTTGTTGCGGTTTTACCAAGTTGTGATTTGTTTTTTGTATCTAATAGCTCATCTACACCATTTATGGAATTAGAATCATGATCATACACAAGAAATGATGCACCTGAATTTAGTGCATTTTCTTTTGTGATTTGTGATTGTATAGAAAATCCTTTTTGTTCCAGTATAGATTTGGCTGAATCTACAGAATAAGTGATCTCGGTTTCATCAATATCAGAAAAAGAGCATAGAATTTTTGCAGATTTGGAGTTTCGTTTTGAGAGATGTAATGATGTGATTTTGTGACATGGTAAAACAGTCAGATCGATCTGGCCTCCTCCCCTTGGATAATAGCCACGTTTTTTGATATTCATTTCAAATTTTATTCCAATTCTGGAATATGCCTCTGCTAGGACGAATTTGGTGTAATTTGCAGTTGGGCTCCATGGAACATCTGTTCCGCCAGAGATCGATAGTTCTAATTTTTTTCCAGCAAGCGATACAGGTATGATTGCCTGTAAAATCAGTGAGATGCTGCCGGCAGTACCTACGTTTTCTTGAAGTTTTGTGTCTTGGATTTGTCCAGGTACAAATGTTATACTAGTAGAGCCAACTGAAAGGCCATCAATTTTTGCATTGCAAATCTTGCCCAAAATTTTGATTGTGGATAAATGTGACGGTCTTAAGCCCGGTATTTTGCGGTTGTACCGAATGTTTTCAATTTGGATTGGTTTTTGTGTAATTGCTGATAACGTTAGTGCTGATCTAAGTATCTGTCCTCCCCCCTCACCATGCGAGCCATCAATTTTGAGTGGAATCATTTGGTTCTGATTTCATTGTTTAGTTTTTAAATCAAGTGTGAGTAAAAAAATCATGAATGGTCTTCTCATAGGCAGATTTCAACCATTTCACTTGGGCCATTTAGCTGCAGTCAAGTTTGCACTAACACAAGTTGATAATTTATCCATAGGAATTGGAAGCTCAAATCGATTCAATGAAAAAAGAAATCCATTTTCTGCAGAAGAACGAAAAGAAATGATAGAATTATCCGTGGAAAAAATAGATCTACAAAAATGTAAAATCTATTTTGTGCCAGACGTTAATGATCACGACAGATGGACATATCATGTAGATGAAATAATTCCAAAATATGATGTAGTATTTTCAAACGATGATTTTACGCATAGATTGTATAAAAAACGAGGAATCAAAATTGTATCTGTTCCATTAGAGCAAAGAGAGATTCTATCTGGAACCGATATTAGACAAAAGATAGCGACAGGACAAAGCTGGTCTGAGCTAGTCCCAGATGGAACTGCGAAAGTCTTGCTAAAAATTAATGCAAGAGATCGACTGTCCAAGCTTTAGTTTTAAATAAAGCCCGTAAAAAAGACCAAACTGCTTATGGAATATCTAGTCATGTTGCCTGGTCCAACAAATGTACCAGAGCGAGTAATGCGTGCAATGATCACACCAATGATCAATCATAGAAGTGATGATTTTGTAGAGCTATACCAAGACGCAGTTGAAAAAACCCAAAAAGTCTTCAAAAGTAATGGCGAAGCAGTTTTGCTTTCAGCATCAGGAACAGGTGCAGTAGAGGCAAGTGTTGTTAATCTAATCAAAAAAGGCGATAAGGTAATCATACCAACAAACGGAGAATTTTCTGGAAGACTAGCTCAGATGCTAGAATGGGCTGGCGCCAATGTTATAAAATTAGAAAGCACACCAGGAACAAACGCAACATTTGATCAAGTAAAGGAAGCATTTGACAACAACAAAGATGTCAAGGCGTTCTATTGCGTATGGAATGAGACCTCAACTGGTACAATGATCAAGTATTTGGATAAAATCAAGAACCTAACTGCAAGAAATGATGCATTCTATGTGGTAGACGGAGTTTCTATTGTGGGCGGAGAAGACTTGCAAATGGACAAATGGGGAATCGATGTTGCAATGACAGGTGCACAAAAAGCATTTGCAGCACCACCAGGAATCTCACCAATTGTTGTAAACGAACGCACTAAAAAATACATGAATGAAAATCCTCCAAAAACAATGTACTTTAATTTATCAAGATACTTCAAGTATTACGAAGAGGCAAAGCACACACCATTCACACCAGCGTTGCCATTACTATACGCATACAGAGAAGCAATGAATATCATATTAGAAGAAGGCATAGATAATAGAATCAGAAGACATAGAATTTGCTCTGATGCATTGTATTCTGGCCTTTCTGCAATTGGTCTTACCCCATTTGCTAAAGAAGATGCAAGATCAACTGTTGTGGTTGCATTGAACTACCTGCAAGGATTAGAAGATAAAACTTTCAGAAATACTCTAGCTGATAAATTCCGAGTTCTAGTTGCAGGTGGATTTGGAAATCTCAAAGGCAAAGTATTCAGAGTTGGATGCATGGGTGAGGTTCAAAAATATCATGTCATGCGAACAATTTCTGCAATCGGTTCCACACTTGAGATGATGGGCTACAAGACCAAACAAATGGAAGCACTCAAGGTTGCCGAGGATAAGCTAAAGCAACTCTAATCTTAATATTAGGAATTTCGAGGACTGATCGCATGGCATTCACTAAAGGCTCATTAATCTTGATCGATTACACTGCAAAGGTAAAGGACTCTAACGAAGTAGTAGAGACAACCATAGTTGATGATGCCAAAAAACACAATCTTTTCCAAGAGAATATCAAGTATCAACCAAAATTGGTCTCAGTTGGGGAATCATGGGTTCTAAAAGGACTAGATGATGCTCTTACAAATGCAAAAGCAGGAGACAAGCTAACAGTTGATGTAACACCAGACAAGGGCTTTGGCGAACGTGATTCTGGAAAAGTCAGAATGATCCCACTAAGAAAGTTAGGCGAAGATGCAGACAAGGTTACTGTGGGTGATACAATAGAAGTTGATCAAAAGACAGGAATTGTAAGATTTGTTGGTTCTGGTCGAGTCCAAGTTGATTTCAATCATAGACTAGCTGGCAAGACAGTTGTGTATGATGTCAATGTTTTGAAGGCGTTGGAAACAAACGAGGATAAAATTAATGGTATTCTAAAAAGACACATACCAGTAGAGGATTCAAAAATTTCATCAAAGCTGACAGAAAATGCACTCGATGTTATTATACCAGAAGAGATCTTTGGCGCAGAGAGTCTTCGAGTTATCAAACATTTCATTCAGATGGACATATTCAAATTCGTCCCGACACTGGAAAAGATCAATTTTGTAGAGACATACTCTAACAAAAAGACAGAAAAGAAAGAAGCCAAACCAGAAGCTATTCCAGCAAAAAAATAAACCACTCCTAAAACTTAAGAGTCCCCCTTAGATTGTTGATTTGTTGTCAGCTATTACAGTAATTGGCGGAAAAGCATCTGCAGATCTAGCAAAGAAACTGGCAAAGAGACTAAAAGCATCTTTTGTTTCATCAGAGTTACGAGTTTTCCCAGATGGTGAAAGCAAAATAACAATTTCTGCAAAACCTAAAGGTAAAATAATTATTGTAAATTCCACCTATCCCCCAGTAGATACAAATCTGATACAAGTCTTGTCGTTGATTTCAAAGGCAAAGCAATTTTCTAATCAAGTGATTTGCGTAATACCATATATTGGGTATGCACGACAAGATCGAGAATTTCTGCCAGGTGAAATAGTCACGTTGTCTGTAATTGCTAAATTGTTAGCAGCTGCAGGAGCGTCCAAGGTTATAGTAGTTGATATGCATAGTATACTTGGGCTCAAACATTTCAAAATTCCAATCAGAAATATTTCTGCCGTACCAGAATTAGCAAACTATCTCAAAAAACTCAGGCTCAAAAACCCCCTTGTTGTGTCACCAGACCTAGGAGGAAAAAAACGTGCAAAAGACTTTGCAAAATTCTACGGAACTGATTATATTGCATTGAAAAAACAACGAAACCGAAAGACTGGCAAGGTCAAGATCATGACTAGTAACATTGATGGTGTTAGAGGTCGTGATCTAGTACTAGTAGACGATATGATAAGCACTGGTGGAAGTATCATTAAGGCAACACAGTTTCTAAAAAAGCAAAAATGTGGTAGGGTTTTTGTTGCATGTACACATGCATTACTAATTAATAACGCAGAAAAAAAGATCAAAAAGTCTGGTGTTTCTGCAATAATTTCTGCAAATACAATTCCTGGCAATACTTCAATGGTTGATGTTTCAGGAGTAATTGCAAAGGCAATTTAGAATGCCTGAAAGTTTTTTCCTAGTTTCAAAAGAATATTTAGAATTAGCAGTAGATGAAGTTGTTACACTGGTAAAAATGTATGATAGATTTGCCAAAGTCAAAATCATCTCCAATCTGGTCATAATACAAAGCATAACACCGTGGAAAAAAATTGTAAGGCGCGCTACATTTGTAAAAACTGCTGGCCAGCTATTACGAAAAATGTCAAACGTATTCTTTGATGAAGATAATTACTCGTATTTGTTTGGTGCAAAATCATTCATGTGCAAAGCTATCAATATATCTGATAAACCAGTAAACGTTCCAGAAATAGAACGATCTTTGGGCAGTATGGTCTCTACTTTTTGTAATGCCAAAGTATCGTTAGAGAACCCAGATGTTGTAATATACATGATTTTCACTGATGAAGAGAACTTCTTTGGATTTTCAACAAAATTTGAGGCTACAAAGCGTCCAGAAAAACTAACCAAGTTCCATCATGAGCTAGACTGGAAGCTTACTCGTGCCATGATTAATCTGGCAAAAATAAACGACGACGAAACGGTTTGTGATCCCTTTTGCGGGACGGGTAGCACTTTACTTGAAGCTCAATCCATGGGAATCAAAGCTGTTGGGATTGATTTTGACGAAAAAATGTGTAAAATAACAAAGGACAATCTAAAAGCAAACAAGTTTGAAGGAAAGATCTTCAACCAAAATTATGACTACATGGAGCATCTGAAATTTGACGGCATTGTAACGGATCTACCATATGGTACTGCATCAAAGGTTTCTGAACCACCAAAGAAAATTATGAAAAAATTCATCTCCAAGATTCCAAAAAAGACAAAATTTGCTATAATGTGTAAGAAGGGCCTAGACGACGGAATAAAATTAAAGCTGACAAAAAAATATGAGATATATCGACACAAAAGCCTAACTAGGATGATTTTGGTAAAATGAAGCTAGTATTTTTGGGAACATCAGCAGCTCAGCCAACAGAAGATAGAGCACTTTCATGTGTTTGTCTTGAGCGGGAAGGAGAAATTCTAATGTTTGATGCAGGAGAAGGTGCACAAGTATCGTATCTCAAATCTGGTCTTGGCTGGAACAAGAAAATGAAGATTTTTGTCACTCACATGCATGGTGATCACTGTATCGGTGTACTTGGATTGTTGCAGACAATGACTCTACAACACAGAACTGAACCAATTGAGATCTATGGTCCTGATGGAATCGAACAGTTCATTGGAGAAAATATTCGTATTTTGCAGTTCGGTTTATCATTTCCTGTTATGATTACTGCAGTCAATCCGGGTCTTGTATGTGAAGAGAAAACCTACAATGTGTATACACAAAAGGCAGAACACTCTGTTTTGGCCTTTTCATATTTGTTCGAGGAAAAAGACAAACCTGGTAAATTCGACAGAGACGAGGCACTCAGACTCGGAATACCAGAAGGTCCACTATGGCATGATTTACAGATAGGAAAAGAAGTCAAGGTTGGTTCTAAGGTATTCAAGCCATCTCAAGTAGTTGGAGAAAAAAGAACTGGTAAAAAAATTGGAATTTCTGGTGACACGCGTCCTACAAAATTGTTGGAGGAGTTTTTCAAAAATTGCGATTATCTTGCATTTGATTGCACATTTTCTGATAAGCTCAGAGAAAAGGCGATAGAGACAAACCATTCAACTGCAAAAGAGGCTGCTACTTTGGCAAAAGATGCAAATGTATCAAAGCTGATTCTGACTCATTTTTCTGCAAGATACAAAAATGAAGATGAGTTATTGCAAGAAGCAAAAACAATTCATAGTTCTGTAATTGCAGCTAGAGATTTGCTTGAGATAGAAATAAAATAAAATGTTTAATTCTCTGGCACGACAAATCAAAAATGCAAAAAAAATAGTTTTTGTTACTGGTGCAGGAATTTCTCAGGAAAGTGGAATTCCAACATTTCGAGACAAGGAAGGTCTTTGGAGGAAATACGATCCAATGCAATTAGCAACAATTGATGCATTTTACGAAAATCCTAAACTGGTTTGGGAATGGTATGAGGAAAGAAGAGAAAATATTTTGGCAGCTAACCCAAATCCAGGCCATTTTGCGATCTCTGAGCTTGCTAAATACAAAGATGTTGTTGTCCTAACACAGAATATTGATGGACTACATCAAAGATCAGGAAGTAAAGAGGTTTTAGAGTTGCATGGAAGCATTATTCGAATAAAATGCACAGTTTGTGATTTTAAGAATAATATCACAACGAAGTTTGATTCTCTACCACCAAAATGTAAATGTGGTAATATCTTACGGCCAGATGTGGTGTGGTTTGGTGAAGGATTACCTCAAGATGTGTGGAGTAGGGCAATTTCTCACGCACAAATCTGCGATGTCATGATTATTGCAGGTACTTCTTTGATAGTATCACCAGCTAATACATTACCATTATACGCAAAGCAAAATGGTGCAGTGCTTATTGAGGTGAATCCAGAAAAAACAGTAATGTCGTCTGAGATGGATCTGTCAATACGAGAAACATCTGCTAATGCATTACCAAAGTTGATATCGCTAGTACAAGTTACTGGCTAAAAACACCGTAAATTGTATTTTCATTATTTCCCTGCGGATTATACACAGAAGAGTTAACTGTTCCATATTCTGTGTGTTCTACCGTCATTTCTATTATGTGAGGCGTATCAGAAATATCATTAACATTTGTGTCAAACTTTGATGCAAAAAATTCTCCACTGAATAATTGTTTTTCAGAATTGCTTAGTGTAACTATTACTTTGATAGTTTTGCCAGAAGAATCCTCATAGTGTATTCCAATTGTATTGTCATCATTTTTTGTGGTTGTAAGCTGTAAGGTTTCAAAGATTTTATTTTGTGGGATTGGTTCAACTGTTACGGTTTGCACTCCAGTGACCGGATCAGTTGATACAGTTACCTGAACTGGTTCATTCTTTGGATAGAGACATTCTGGTATGGTAATTGTATGTGTTATTTCTTTTACTCCATTGACTGTCTTTGCCATTTTTGGCACGGAAATCTTACATTCGTTTGTTGATTCGTCTTTTCCATAAACTTGACCAACATGCACCTGTTTTGTTGGTGGGATTGTTATTTGATCTTCAATTTTTGGAATTGGATTTAGCTTATCTATATTTGGTACAACATCTTCAATTTTGTCACCAACAACGTTGCCTGTTTTGTCTATTTCATACGATACTCGCTTGACTGTGGTATCTTTTAGGTCGTCTAGATCTTGTGTTATTGCACTAAACGTAGGACTAATTTGGATGCCTAGCTTGCCTTGTTGTGTATAAAATAAGACTCCGCTTACTACCAGTATTATGCCTATTATGACAAGCTTACGTATCAACAGGCTTGGGTTTACTAAGAATCATAAAAGATTGGAAAACAACTCCAGCTGAGTAACTAGGGAAAAAAGATGACTAGGAGATTAGCCATTCTATTACACGTTCGATATTTTTTGATAATAACATAATTTTGATTGGGCCTAACGGAGACTCATCATCATGTTCACATACTGCAACGTTATTTGCAAAGGCTGCTTGCTTGTTTAGATAAAACCAAGTAGAGTTTCCATCTAGATTTTGATTCAAAATTCGATAATAGATCTTCTTTGTGTTATGATTTGCAATGGATTCGTGAATTTTTGCTAACGATTCTAGCTCTTTTGATGTTGCTTTGAGTGTATATTTGCTGGTTTTGATCTCTGCATTATCTATTATGTTAGAAACTGCTTGTTCTATTTTGGTAGGATCTTCTGAAGGATTGATTGAGCATGCTATCTCTATTTTACAATCAACTAAAGGAATCATGCGAGCCACTTTGTAATTATGTTATACGCTGCATCAGTTAGCTGATCAATCGTCTTGTTATTGTTTGATATAGTTTCATCAGCTAATGCAATAGATGTAGATATTCCAACTCCAAGTTCTCTAGTGTCCCGTTCATTAAAGCCACGTCTATCTTTTGGATCGTCGGATCTGTGTCGAGCAGATAGAAAAGAATATCGAGTATCGGTTGACGCATGGATTGCCAAGAGTTTTACGTTTGCAATTTTTTGTAGTACTTCAATTTCTTCATTGGATCGTATGCCATCAATTATTACAACGTCAGATTTGGAATTCACAATTTCATCTTTGATTAGCTCCGCTACTGCGCCTTGTCCATTTTTTTCTCGTAGTTCAAGCATTAGTTTGCCAAGGTTTTGTGATGTTAGTTCTAGGTTACGTTTTTTTGCCTCAGCGCGTACTGCGTCTCCCATGTTTATGCTGGCAAATCCTTTTTTTTGCAGACCAGCTGCAATTGTAGATTTTCCTGCTCCAGGCATACCAGCCAGGCACACGATTATCTTTGGCATATACTGTATCTTTTTCATGCCTGCAAATGAATTTACCGCAAGCCATTAAAAAGACAAAAACACTATTCCATAAATGCGAACATTTGTTGCAGTAGAAATTACTAACGCTACAGTGCTGGACTCTATAAAAAAAATTCAAGCAGAAATCAAAATTATAGCAAAACCAGTCGAAATTCACAATATGCATTTTACTTTGATGTTTTTAGGTGAGATTACAGAAGAAATGGCAAACAAAATTCAAACCCGATTAGATACAATTCAATTTTCTGCATTTGATGTCGGATTTGTAGGAGTTGGCGCATTCCCAAAACCAAAATTCCCACGAGTTGTTTGGATTGGCCTAGACAATGGAGTGCAAAAATTAGTTCAGCTTGCCAAAATCATAGAGGAGAAGCTTGCACCATTAGGTTTCAAATCAGATAAGCCATTCAAACCACATGCTACCATCTTTAGAATCAAGAACCAGACAGATGATATCACGGATCAGTTATCAAGATATACAAATGTCAAGTTCGGCTCACAAAAGGTATCCAGCATCAAGTTTAAGCAAAGCATTCTTACACCTAACGGCCCACTCTATTCTGACATAGGAGTGATAAACGCAAAATGAATCAGATACTAAAACAAGCATCAAAACACGTCATACCATCCGAAAAACTGCAAAAACAAAAGGATGCTGTAGTAGAGCAAGCAGTAAAACTAGTACAAAAACAAGCATCTGGCTATTCGCAGATAACTGGAATCGAGATTGTTGGCTCATATGCAAAAGGAACATGGCTTCCAAAAAGAGCAGACATTGATGTTTTTGTAAAATTCCATGTTGACATTCCAGAAAAAGAATTCATAGAAATAGGTAAAAAAATTGGATTTGCAGCGCTAAAAGACTTCAAACCATATGTAAGATACGCAGAGCATCCCTTTGTAGAAGCACAGATCAAGGATACCAAGGTAAACGTTGTACCATGTTATGACGTGCAGGAAGGTTCCTGGAAGAGCTCAGCAGATCGTTCTCCATTTCATACAAAATTCATGATAAGATCACTTTCTAATGTAATGAAAAATGAGGTGAGATTACTCAAAGCGTTCCTAAAGGCAAACGACATTTATGGTGCTGAAATCGCAAAACAAGGATTTTCTGGATATGTAGCAGAGGTTTTGATTTTGAATTTTGGATCGTTTGAAAATGTACTAAAAGAGATCTCCCATCTAAAATCAGGTCAAGTAATTGGCAATACTACAAAATCATTTGATACTAAAATAGTAATTATTGATCCAATTGATGCAAATAGAAATCTTGGAGCTGCAATATCTATAGAAAACATTGCCAAGTTTGTTTTGGCAGCAAGAGCATTTTTGAGAAAACCAACAATCTCATTTTTCACATCAAGAAAGGCCAGTACAAAAATGAGTATAAAAAATGTCTTGGTATTGTCATTTAGATACAAATCACGCAGCCCGGATATAATTTGGGGACAAATAAAACGTGCAACTACATCACTTGCAACCCAGATGAATCAAGCAGGTTTTACTGTACTAAAGAGAACATCGGTCATAACAGATGACAATATAGCAGCATGCCTATTTTTACTACAAACAAAAAAAATAGATGAATTGTTAGCAAGAATTGGTCCCGAATTTTTTGTTGCAGATCATGTAGAAAAATTCATAGCTACAAACAAGAAAAAAAGTCTCACAGTATGGATAAACGATGATGGAAAAGTTTGTTCTTTACAAAAAAGGCAAAAAAGAGATGCTCAACAGTTTCTAAGAGAGCTTATTCAGAATAACATCGAAAAGGCAGGCGTCCCAGCAGGACTAAAATCAGAAATCAAAAAATTCAAGATCACTTCTGCAAATAAAAGAAAAAACAAATCCATTAAAGAAGCTGCCCAAGAACTTGTTTCAATAGATGAAACAATTTTTTCCAGTAAATGATCTAGTCAGCGAGCCATATTCTGCAATACTTGGATATCCACATGCTACTAAGGCTCAGCTCAAATCTAGAATTAGAGAGCTAAAAGAGCTCGGAATTGATGAAATATCGTTTGAAGGCCCAATGGCGATTAACAAGATTTGTGTTTTAGGTAAGGGTTACGCAGGGATAGTGGTATTAGCAAAATATGGCTCAAAAAGAGTTGCTCTAAAAATCCGCAGAACAGATTCTCCAAGAAAAGATATGAAAGGAGAAACCACACTCCTTACAGCTGCAAACAAGGCAGGCGTAGGACCTAAGATAATCTCCAGTAGTAAGAATTTTGTTATAATGGAGTTTATCAATGGTAAAAAAATCTATGATTGGGTTGCGGAGCTAAAAGGTGGAGGAAGCGCATCAAAACTAAAAGCTGTAATAAAAAAAGTTCTTACTGACTGCTACAAGTTAGATGAATCTGGTCTTGATCATGGAGAATTAAGCAATATCACAAAACACGTCATTGTTGGAAAAAACATTACCATGATTGATTTTGAAAGCTCCAGTCTTGAACGTAAAGTATCCAATGTAACATCAGCATCACAGGCAATACTAATCGGATCAGGTCTTGCAAAAATGGTAAATAGAATCTATAAGCTTCCGCCAAAACAGAAAATCATTACTACTTTACGCACATACAAAGAAGCTCGTACTAGACAAAGCTTTGATGATTTACTTGAGGTTCTAAAACTGACTTGACTTCTGCGTTAAAACATCTCAAAAAAGATCGAAAGTTAGCAAAAATTATCGATAACATTGGCAGGTATAATCTAACAATAACAAAAAATCCCTATGAGTCTTTAATAGAAGCAATTATCACACAGCAATTGTCTGGTAAGGCAGCTGACTCAATTTCTAGAAAATTTCGAGCAATCTATGGAAGATTCCCTAAACCAACCGATGTTTTGAAAACCTCTGATGCTGAGCTAAGAAAGGCTGGTCTATCATACATGAAAATATCTTACATCAAAGATCTTTCCAATAAGGTAGAATCAAAACAGCTTCGACTAGCTAATATGAAAAATCTGACAGACGAAGAGATAATTGCAGAGTTAACTCTAGTCAAGGGAATTGGAAGATGGACTGCAGAAATGTTTTTGATTTTTTCACTTGGTAGACAAGATGTTTTACCAGTAGGAGACCTTGGCCTCAAAAAAGGAATACAAAGACTGTACTCCATGACAGAGTTGCCAGAAAAAGAACAGATGGAAAAAATGGCAGAAAAATGGCGACCTTATCGAAGTGTGGCTACATGGTATTTGTGGAGAAGCCTAAACCAGTTTGATATTGGATAATAGAATGACTTTTTATTAAAAACAGGATTTAGTTTATGTTGTACAAAATAGCATTATCCCTTTTTGTAATATTAGCTATAACTGTATCACAAACTGCATACGCAGAAGAGATTCCAAATTGGGTCAAAAGTAAGATCAGGCTTTGGGCTTTGGATAAAGTAAATGATGATGGTTTTGTTGATTCCCTAGTAGAGCTAAATAGACGTGACATTATTCAGTTTGAAAAGATTAAAGCGGTTCAAACCAAATATGATCTACCAAAATATGGGGAGACATTATTTGTCAAGATTTCTGGTAGGATAAGTGATGTTGGCCAGACCAGTCCTGTAACACTGATCGTTACAAGGCCTGATGGAATACGAATGGAATATACCGTACCAGTTTTGCAAAGTGGTACATATTTCACCTCAATTCCATTAAACCACGATTTTCCAGTCGGAACATATGAAGTAACTGCATACAATGATGGAATAGAATTATCGCCGTATTATTTTCATGTGCAAAAAAATTCCATAATTCCAGTTTGGTTAAAATCTGTAGCAAAGTGGTGGACACAAAATAAGATCACTGATGTAGAATTTCTTTATTCAATACAATATCTAATTGATAAAAAAATTCTTGTATTAGATGTAGTGGATTCAAGTCAAGTAGATCCAGACCTTGATGTCACAATACAAGGCCAAAAGGCAGTAAGACGTGGTACCACACAAAACTTGGATATCCATGTAGAAAATTTTGAGGGAAATGTATCTGGTGCTACTGTTTTTGTCCGTGTTGAGGATTTTGGAGAAAATATTTTGGAAGAATTCAAAGGAGAAACTAATTTTAATGGAGATTATTCCGTATCGTATGAGTTAAGCAAAGACTTTACCGATATTGAGACATTTTTGGTATATGTGGATGTAACAGATGGAATTGTGTCAAAGACTAGGGTATTCACATTTCAAGTATATTGTCTTTGTGGGGAACCAAACTGTAAGTGTAGAAACTAAAACAGGCATCCAAGGCTTAAGGTCAACTATGGTCAGTTCGTTGGCGACAACCCCAAACGCCTACTATACATAACATACTCAAACTATTATTTGCCGTGTTGTTCAAATTGGACGCACTAGGTAGAAAATTGAAAATTTTACAATGGGGCCGGTGAGATTTGAACTCACGATCTCTAGCACCCCAGGCTAGCATCTTAACCAAGCTGGACTACGGCCCCTAAGAAGGCAGGCAGTCCGTGAAATTATTAAATCATCATATCATATCAAACGTATGAAGATCTGCTCTATTTGCCACAAAATATCTGGTACAAACGAAGACCATCTAGATTGTCAAGAAAAGTTTAGAGTTGAAACGGAAGCAGAGGACTTAAAGAAAAATATCACAGAAAAGCTAGATTTTATGAAAAACGTGGATGATGTTCAGTCTGATCTCAAGGCGTTGATGGGCCATTTGAACCGAGAAAAAAATAAAGAATCATAACTATTTTCTGGCCTGCCAGAAATCTTTTCTGGTGCAAATTCTACTCCCAAAATTAGAATTTCTTGCATTTATCGTTCTTGTGTAGTTGGTCTAATCAGAATTTCATTTACGTTGACATGTGGTGGAGATTCTACTGCATACAAGATTGCATTTGCAATGTCATCTGCCTGAAGTGCGACCATTTTTTTTGCAGCTTCTACAAATGACTGTAATGACTGATCAGTAATTGTATTGTTTAGTTCAGTTTCAACAACTCCTGGTTCTATACAGGTAACCCGAATGTTAGATCGTACACTGAACTCCTGTCGTAAGCCTTCAGAAAATGCAGCTACAGCATGTTTTGTAGCACAATAAACTGAGCCTGCTGGAAACACAATTCTTCCAGCCACAGATGAGATATTTACAATGTGTCCAGATTTTTTGGCAATCAAATGAGGAACCACGGCGGCTGTACAATATAAGACTCCCTTGATATTGACATCCACCATTTGATCCCATTCAGAGATCTTTAAATTTTTAAAAAAGCTCAATGGCATCAAGCCAGCATTATTTATTAAAATATCTACAGTTCCCCATTTTTTCACTACGTTTTCCACAAACGAATCACATTCAGATTTTTTTGTCACATCTAGTTTTTGCATAAAAACTTGGCCACCATTTTTCTCTATTTGTGATTTTAGTAATTCGAGTCTGTCTGTTCTTCTAGCACCAATTGCAACTTTGGCTCCAGCTTTGGATAGTGCCAATGCAGTTGCTTCTCCTATACCACTAGATGCACCTGTAATGATTGCAATTTTGCCCGTTAGCATAGAACCACTTCACTGGATGATTGTTTTATGTTTTTAGTTTATTAGAAGAAGAATATTACTAAAGTCATGAAGAAAGTAAATTGCACTTATTGCGGCAACGAAACAGATCTACCATTTGAATGCAATTACTGCAAGGATGAGTTTTGTTCTGAGCATAGACTCCCAGAAGAGCATAGGTGTGTTAGACTTAGCTCAATTCGTGCAAAGCGTTTTGGTGAAAAAAATACTTCGTCAGAAAAAGGGATTTTTCTCTAAACTGTTTAGAAATTAATTAAAGATCCTATTTATCTAAAAGTAAAGCCTTACCAATTTGTAGTCTTTGGTTTAGGTAATAAAGAGAACAATACTAGCATTCCTGTTAATACAGAAAAACCAACTTCTGATGAACTAGAAGAGATCAAAAACTGCCTTTAGTAGACTGATTTGCCAGGTTTCAGCTTGGCAAGTCTTGCCTGATACAACAATGCAATAGCAAGTGCAAACAGCACCAATGCAGTAAGCCAGTGAGCCGTAATCAAAGTAAGATATGCCATACCAAATCCAATAGATACTATTGCCTGAGAAAACAGCTTTATCCAGTTTTGTAGCTTGATTATACGAAATATCATTTCTATTACAAATAATGCGACAACTGGGTATACTGTCAGCAGAACAAAGTCAATTACATCTACATCTACTATATGCGACATTAGTCCACGCTTAGCTTGACTGTAATGTTTTTGGCAATTAGTGCCTGCGCATTTTCGTTTGGGATTGTGGCAATTTCCTCTGCCTTAAATGGACCATACTTGGCATAATCGGCCCCCACAAACTGATCAAAATCCTTTAGGAATCGTACTGATATTGGCTTGGTTTTGTGTTTTTTTGATACTGATTCTAGTAGTTTTGTCCTACCATTCAGTGTAGCAGACAAAATCATTTCTTTTCTTTCCTGTTGGTCTTGTAGAGATTCTATGATGTATTTTTCCTCATCAAGTAGGTTAGTTAGGTCCATTCCACCATGACTTACTTTGCTAATTCTTGTCTTGAGTAGTAATGAAGTTGTTTGCGTTATAATTTCCACTAGTCTAGCTTTGATCTTGTTTTCAATTCCATCATATGCTTCGCTTTTTAGCTTGCCAAGATATTCAGATAGTCCAAGATATAGATGTGAATCAATTTCTTGCACTGAATCATTTTCTATTTCTCTGACTAGAGTAGAGTACAACGAGTTTAGATCAATTTTTTTTGTTTCCGACATTTCTTACCTGAATCCTTAAATGCGAGGATTCTTCGTTTAAATTTGAAGGAACAAACTTGCCATATAAAGTAATTCACGGCGAAACAACTCAGGTCAAGTATTCTCCTGATGAAGTTTTTGCAAAGATGAAACACGAAAACATTCGATTCATCGATTTACAGTTCTCTAGTTTAGTTGGCAGGTATCACCACACCACGATTTCTGCCGATACATTTACGCCAGATCAAATGAAGGACGGACTGCCAAAACTTGATGGTTCTTCTATAGTAGGATTTACTAGTGTTGACGATTCTGATCTTGTTCTAAAACCAGACCCAAAAACATTTGCTATAATTCCATGGGTCACTGAAAAAAAGACAGCTAGACTTATCTGTGATGTATATTGGGGTAGGGGACGTGGAAGGCTAGAGCGAGATCCAAGAGCAATCTCACAAAAAGCAGAAGAATATCTCAAAACACAAGGCTTTGATTTCAGTTACTGGGGTCCAGAGGTAGAGTTTTTCGTATTTGATAAAGTTCAATGGGATGTTTTAACTCCATACAAGGGCCAATCCTATTCCATAGAATCAAAGGAGGCACCATGGAGCCAAGAAGGAACTGGATATCCAATGGGATTACAAGAAGGTTACTATCCAAGCACTCCATCTGATACGTTGACTGAGTTTAGAAACGAGTGCGTAGATGTATTAAATGAGCATTTTGGGATTTTGTGTGATAATCATCACCACGAAGTAGCAACGGCAGGCCAATGTGAAATTGATATCAGGTTTGATTACATGACAAATGCTGCAGATGGTGCACAAACCTACAAATATGTAGTTAAAAACATCGCACAAAAATTCGGCAAAGTAGCTACAATGATGCCAAAGCCAGTGTCAATGGATGCAGGTTCTGGAATGCATACAAACGTAAGTCTTTGGAAGAACAACAAAAATTCTTTCTACGATAAGGATGAGAAAAATGAGATAAGCCAAATTGGCAGATATTTTTGCGGAGGAATTTTGAATCATGCAAGAGCATTGTGTGCAATAACAAATCCAACTACAAACTCGTATCACAGATTGGTTCCAGGTTATGAAGCACCAGTATACATTGCATGGAGTCCAAGTAACAGATCAGCAGCTATTAGGGTTCCAGAACATTTCAAGGGAGAAAAGTATGCGTATCTAAAAAGATTTGAGTATAGAGCACCAGATCCATCATCAAACCCATATTTGGTCTTCTCAGCAGTGCTAGCTGCAGGTCTTGATGGAATCAAAAAGAAAACAGACCCAGGCGACCCGGTACTAGAAAATATTTATCATATGACAAAAGAAGAACGAGCTAGTCGGGGAATCAAGACAGTTCCTGCCAATTTAGGTGAGGCATTAGATGAGCTTGAAAGCGACCGCAAATTCCTCAACCCAATTTACTCTAATGAAATAATTGATAAAATCATAGAGCTAGGTAGAAAGGATCATCGTGAAATATCAATACGCCCTCATCCACACGAGTTCTATCTCTACTTTGATGTCTAGATAGGTCTGCCAGTAAGCTGTAGAATATAGTATAATGAAATAGCAACTAGGCCAAATCCTATACCAATGTAGAGTCCCCGTTTCTTATCAGATGTTACAGCTTTGTAGATCATAATAGTGCCTGCAAGACCCACAAAGAGGACAATTATACCATAAATGGAGTAGTCAAGTGTCCCACCCTGAACAAACGGATAGAGAATTGCGGATAAAAAGGCAAAGAACGCAATTAAGTATGCATATTTAACTCCAGTAAGAACTTTGAGGTTTTTAGACATGTTGGATACTCGAATTGTTATCAAATAAATGTTAATTAGAGATTATGGATTTCAGTTCGAAAAGTGAAGTAATAATTTTACAATCATTGAATTTTGTAGGCTTGACTTTAAATAATATTGGAGTACAGTATGCTTTTTTTGCACATTCAGCATCATGAATCCTATCTCCTATCATCACAATCTGATTTGGTTCTAGTCTATTATGTTGAATAGTTTTTTGAATTTGTTCTAATCTATCAATGCTTTCATCTCTTGTTATGATTGATTCAAATATTGATGGAGCAAGTTTTTGTAGAATTTTTTCTGTGATTTGTCTTCCTTGCATAGTGACTAGTCCAAGTATAAATTTTTGTGTCTTGAAATGCATAAGTATTTCTTGAGCTCCTTCAATTATTTCAAAATTATTTATTGCCAAAGATTCTTCTTCTGACATGATTTCAAAGGCTTTTTTTTGCAGCAAATCATTTGTACCTGCAAATCGCGTAATTGATGGCATTAATGGTTTTAGTTCTTCTTTTGTGCCAAATAGATCTTGTAACCTTTGTAGTAGTCTTGGATAATTAATTGGTAATCGTATCAAAGTACCATCAAGATCAAATATTATTGCTTTCAAAGTATTTGTTCCTTGTATCCATCTTCTTTCCAAAGCCAAACACCACAATCTAGGTGTCTGAGAAGGTATAGTCCTTCTGGATATATATCAGTCCCAAGTGGTTTTGGTTTAATCTCTTGCATTCCAAGCATCACATAGAGATAAGGTAGATTGTATTCAAGTTCCATTTTTAGTGTTTTAGTAGCAATGTATCCCCATAATGGTGTTGTAGTGTGAAATTTGCCTGAATCAATTTCAGTAATGTAAAAATGATTATTATCATCGCCTTTTAGATCTACTGAGTAATTGCCGTGTGGTCTTTTGTCTACTGCAAGTACAGCATTTTGACCAATCTTATTCACAGTCTCATCAACTATAATTTTTGAAACTGTTGGTGTTCCAGTGATTCCAGACGGTGAAATATGTTTGAATGGATACTCCAGTCTTTCTCTTGTAAACGAAGCGATGAGCTTTCCCTCATACCAGAAACTATCCCAGGCAATATTTTGTCCCGGAAGATTTTGCTGTATCATAAAATCTGAAAAATTTGCCTTGTTTTTCTTCACCCAAAGATTAACCCAGTGCTTTATTTCATCCACAGAATTACAGAGAAGACTGAGACTTCCTCCTGCTCCCCTTTTTGCTCTAATCCAAAGAGGTTTTATCTCAAAAGAGTCAAATGCATCATCTATTTCATCTTCTGATTTTATTGTCATCGTTTTTGCGACTGGAATTTTTTTTTGTGATAAAATTTTTTGTGTTTCAAGCTTGTCTTGTGCTATAACCTGATGTGATGGTAGAAGCGTACGCGTTTGAATTTTTTCAATATTTTGTGCTATAACTTGCGCTTCAGATGATGGTTGTGGATGTAGGAAATCTATTTTGTGTATTGAAATGAGATTTGAGATAAATTTGATAAATTTAGGATCTGAATGACGTGGAGAGTTGATTCGAACATCAATCTCAGGAAACTGAATGTAGTATTTGTTAAAATCAGTTCCCACAATATGAAATTCTTTTTTTGTTGCACGTAATGCTCTTACAAAATTAACGCCGCCAATTCCGCCAGAACCGGTAACTAGAATTTTTTTCATTAAAAATTTCTAATTTTAAAAAAAATGTTCAGCTATAACTTGTTTTCCTGAATAGTTCATATTTAGTAGGAATGGATTTTAGAAAATCATGCAGTATGTTTTTTTGAGTCATGATGTGGATTGGAGAAAACAAGGCCCTCCTAAAGAACACATACTAAATCGAGCAGAAAGATTTGAGGAAAATGTAATACGAGATATTGATTTCAGAAACCCTTACTATAATTTTCCACAATACATGGAAATTGAAGAGAGTTTTGATGTACGTTCTACATTTTTTTTCAGAACTAAGTATGAGAATGGAGATGTTGCAGATTATGAAGATGAACTGAAATCGTTAATTAAAGGAGGTTGGGAAGTTGGACTGCATACTGATCCTAATTCTATTAATGATATAATGAAAATAAAAAATGAAAAACAGATGCTAGAAAGTCTTACCAAGACAAAGATTATTGGTAATCGTGTTCACTATCTAGGATTCAATGATGCCCTTCCACAAAAGCTTCAAGAATTAGGTTTTACATATGACTCTACCGTAAAAAATTCAAAAGATCAGATAGTAAAGGAAGATTTTGGTTTTTACAGATTTGAAAAATTATTCGAATTTCCAATTACTTTAATGGATGCATATATGTTTACATACATGAAGCTTAACGAGGATCAGGTCTTACCTATTGTACAAAAAGCTTTGAACAAATCGAGACAACTAAATTCAGATTTCAACATAATGACAATAATCTGGCATGATAATGTATTGCAAATGAAAGGTGGTCGAATGTACAAAAAAATTTTAGAATTTCTATACCAACAAGAAAATGTTAAGATTTGTAATGGAATTGAATTAATGAATATTTTAAAAAATTTCTAGGCTTTTTACATATCCATGCCCATATCGCCCATGCCACCCATTCCAGGCATGCCGCCCATACCTCCCATGCCGCCCATTCCAGGCATGCCGCCCATACCTCCCATGCCACCCATTTCTCCTCCTGGTGGACCTGCGGATTTGGCTATAGCAATTACATCATCAATTCGTAAGATCATACATGCGGCCTCTGTTGCTGCAGAAACAATTTGATTCTTGACAGAGAGTGGTTCGATTATCTCGCTTGATTTCATATTACCAACCTTTGCTTTCATTACATCAACTCCAGTCCATTTTTCTCCCTTGAGTTGCTTTGCTCGTAGATTAGTTAGTGTATCGATTGGGTCCATTCCCGCATTTTCAGATAATGTTAATGGGATTGATTCTAGCGAGTCTGCGAATTTTTCCACTGCTAGTTGTTCTCTTCCTTCTAATGATTTTGCCCAATTTCGTAGTCTAGTTGCAGCAAATGTCTCTGGTGCTCCACCCCCAGCTACTATAGACGGGTTTTCCATGACGTCTTTAACAACCATTAATGCGTCGTGAACTGATCTTTCTACTTCATCAACTACTCTTTGTGAGCCACCGCGCAATAGTAAAGTGACAGATTTTGGATTCTTGCAGCCTTCTACAAAGACCCATCTATCCTCTTCTATTTTGCGTTCCTCAACTAGTTGAGCAGAACCTAAATCTTTTTCAAATAAATCATCAAGGTTTGTTACAATTCTTGCACCAGTTGCCTTGGCGAGTTTTGTCATGTCAGATTCTTTTACTCGTCTTACTGTTAAAATTCCTGCTCTAGCCAAATAATGCTGAGCCATATCATCCACTCCTTTTTGACAAAGCAAAACATTTGCTCCAGAACCAATTATTTTGTCAACCATGTTTTTGAGCATTCTGTTTTCTTCATCCAAAAATGTCTTCATTTGCTGTGGATTGGAGATGTTAATTTTTGCATCAAATTCAGTCTTGTCTATCTCTAATGCTGTGTTGATCAGTGCAATTTTTGCATCAGTTATCTTCTTTGGCATTCCACCATGAACCACTTCTTTGTCTAATACTATACCTTCAACTATAATGGAATCCTTCATTGAACCACCTGCCTTTTTCTCTACTTTGACATCATCTTGGTCAACTGTGAACTTGCCGGCATCCTTCTCTGCAACAGAAACTACTGCCTTTACAATTAATTCCGCTAGATGATCAGAGTCTTTTCTGACTAGTTTTGTTTGCATAGATGTTCTTGCAATTTTCATCAGAATTGCTTTATCATTTGCAGTTACTTCTTCTGCGATCTCTTTTAGGAAATGTAGTACTTTTTTCTGTGCTTTCCTATATCCATCAACTATAACAGTTGGATGAACGTCTTGGTTAATCAAAGACTCGGCATTTTCTAGTAATGCGCCTGCAAGTATAACTGCAGATGTAGTCCCATCTCCTACTTCATTGTCAGTTGTTTTGGAGATTTCGACTAGCATTTTTGCTGCTGGATGCTGAACATCAATTTCTTTAAGTATTGTAGCGCCATCGTTTGTTATGGTGACATCGCCTAACGAGTCAACTAGCATTTTGTCCATGCCTCTTGGGCCTAGGCTGGAGTGTACTATTTCTGCAATAATTTTAGCTGCTGCAATGTTATTTTTTTGGGCCTCACGACCTTTGTTTTCAGATGATCCTTCTTTTAGTAAGACTACAGGCAAATTTCCTTTTGGTACTTGAACACTCATTCGATCGTCGTTCTTTTTTTCCCCTTTTATACTTTATTTGTAGAAATCCACAACTTGTGGGAGTTGTTTTTATGTCCCAAAATCAATCGTTGTTTTTAAATTGGGACAAAATCTGCCAAAAATATGGCAAGTTCGTACAGGACTTCGTACAAAAAAATTCTCATAGATCTGCAAGAACATAACAAATGGTTTGAAAATTCAATACCACTAATTGCAAGTGAAAATGTACCGTCTCCAGCAGTAAAAGAAGCGCTCTTGTCAGACTTTGGAAACCGTTATGCGGAAGGCTGGCCAGGCGAGCGTGTTTACGCAGGCTGTGTCTATATCGATAAGGTAGAGATTCAATGTATGGATTTGGCAAAAAAACTCTACAAGGCCAAGTTCGCCGATGTAAGGCCTATTTCAGGTGTTGTTGCTAATTTAGCAGTTTATTCTGCATTTACAAATCCAGGGGATGTAATGATTGCGCCGTCTATTCCTGCTGGTGGCCACATTTCTCATGGTAAAAAGGAGCATTCCGGTACTGCAGGTCTAGTTCATGGATTAGACATTGAGTTTTATCCATTTGATGCCGAAGAGATGACCATTGATGTTGACAAGACCAAACAAAAGATAGAGGAGCTCAAAGCTGCAAATCGATTGCCAAAAATGGCAATGTTTGGGGGATCATTATTCTTATTTCCACATCCAGTCAAAGAACTTGCTGATTTCCTAAAATCTTACAACATTCATATCAATTATGACGCAGCCCATGTAGCAGGTCTGATTGCTGGTGGCCAGTTTCAAGATCCACTACGAGAGGGGGCTGATACCATAACAATGAGTACCCATAAAACTTTGTTTGGTCCACAGGGAGGACTAGTCTTAGGTGGAGCGCAATATGGTGAAGCAATCAAAAAAGCAACTTTCCCAGGTCTAACATCTAGCCATCATATTCACCACATGGCAGCTAAAGCAATTGCATTTGCAGAAGCATTAGAGTTTGGCAAAGCATATGCTAAGGATGTAATAAAAAACGCAAAGAAATTGGCTGATGCGTTGTCAGATGTTGGATTCAAAGTTCTAGGTGAAAAGCGAGGTTACACAAAATCACACCAAATTGCAGTAAATGTTTTAGATTATTCAGATGGTGGTAAAGTAGAAGCAGACCTAGAAAAGGCAAACATTATCGTAAACAGGCAGCTGATTCCAGGTGATATTAAGGCAGGACGCAACTATTTCCACCCAGGCGGAATCAGATTAGGTGTTTCAGAATTAACAAGATTAGGCATGAAGGGTTCAGAAATGAAGGAGATTGCTGGTTTCATCAAAACCATAGTCATTGACAAAAAGAATCCAAAGAAGATAGCAGCAAAAGTCAGATCATTTAGAAAAGACTACCAAAAAGTATACTATTGCTTTGATAACAAGCTAGGTGCCTACGAATATGTAAAGTTGCGTTAGTTATAATCAGTCAATAATAACTGGTCTCCACTTCGTTTTCCAAACACCAAATTAATTTCATCTTCTAGTGTTCCTATTCTTCCTTTAAGATATGGTCCAACATCGTATTTTTCGACTAGACATTTTGCTAGTCTTAGGTATTTTTCAATTGATGGCCTAGTAATAGTTTGAATCAAATTCTTCCCACAGATACAGTGTTGCAATAACGGAGTTCTTCGATATTTTCTTCCACATGAAGTACAACGGAATTTCTGCCTTCCATAAGCTCGAAGATTTCCAATTATGTCTGGTACTAGGTGTGTGGTGATGACATTAGTAACAATCTCGGTTGTGTCAACTGCAGAAATAAGTTCAGCATTTCTAATTTGCATATCAAATTTGTCCAACATTGATCCAAGCGTAGAATATGCGCTACGAGATCTAGATGTGGTCAGTGTTGTTGTAGTGTGTGTGAAATGATAATCATAGAATTGCCTCTCTGTTTCCAATCTGGATTTAATGATTTCAACGCTTTTTACTTCGGATGCTTTTTTTGCAGATATTGTATCTTCAAAAAATTCCAATGGTAGCTTTTTCATCACCTCAAAGTTGTGCGCCTGAGGCTGAGATTCGTGTGGCAGCACTACGGGTTGGATCAAAAGTGGCGCATCCATTAATCCACCAATTTTATCAGACAAAAATTGTCTAGAGAAATTCAAAAGCGCATCCATTAACAACATGATAGAATCTGCATCACCATCAGCATCTCGTCTTTTCGCAGAATGCCAATTTGGCGTGCCAAAACAGACATGTGTTTCTGTATAGCCGACGATCCTACCAACTATTCCTACAGATGTATGTGGTGCAAGACCAATCACCAAATGCCCGATTAACTCATCGGTATTTTTGACATTATAAAACGAATTCTTGCCATAGAATTTTACAAGTTCTGTATCGATATACTTGCATGTCTGGACTAGGTATTTGCCGCTTTCATGTGGAATGATAACGTCCTGCATTTTGATTTCTACTATTTGATCAGGACTGGTCAGGGGTTTTCCTTCAATGTCAATGTGATATCCAAGCCCATTGAGCTTAGAAATTGATGTGCCAATCCATGCTGGTTTGAAATGAGTCAGTGGCGAATTAGTAGCATCAAAGCGAACTGTTCCGTCTTTGAATACAGTTAGATCATGGTTTTGGCGAATCAAGCCTTTCTCTAATGGCTCTGCGATTCTGTCTTGGTTGATTAGCTCCATTACTCCCTTGAACGGCTCCTGTACTCGAACACCAGTTTTTTCCTGAGCTGCCAAAATTCTTTCTTTTAGCGGGAAAGGTTTGAAGGAATGAGTTGAGACTTTTTTCTTGCATTTTTGGCAAAATGTCGTGTCTAATGCCGATCTACAGAGAGGACAGATGTACTCTATTGTAGTTCGGTTACCACATTTTTGGCAGTTTATACTGATTGATGGAATGTTACAGTTTTTGCATACTCTATTGTAGATGTTGCAGTAAAATTCCGAGCCAGAGCTTGCCTTGAGTAAGTCACGCGTCATTCCACCCTTATCTCCAATTGGAAACAATGTGTGTACTGGGGGTTTCATCAGACGAGCTGCTGCTTTCTCAGGTCTGCCGATTCGAACTCCAATTGAGGCAGAAAACTTGGGTTTGATCTTGACTCCGGTTGCTTTTGTGATGATTTGTGGAACCGAGTCTGTCTCGTCGATTTTTACTGGATTAGATAGTAATAGTTGGTAAAAGATCTCCGCCTCCATTTCTTTGAGAATTATAGTATCATTAGACACATTATGTGGAACACCAATTTTTTCTAACACTGGCTTGACTAATTTTGGATAAGTGATAGTCTCTTCTTCAATTTTGAGTGGTTTCAATAATAATTCCAGCTCAGAGGGAGAAATCTGTTCCCAGTAAAACAAGTATTTTGGATGTAATGGAATTTGGAAATTCAACGATACCTCTAATGCCTCTTCAAGACTTGGGGTTTTGGTTAGGAATTCCTCTAACTCTTTTTCTGCCTCATATTGTCGTATTTTTTGTGCCAACTCTTCTAACCAATATTCTTCTACATATCCAGTTGGAATCAATTGCGCATTGTTTTCTAGAAAATCGCCAAACGAAATGAGAATGTCGCCAAGATACAAAATTCTCTCGATATCATCTTTGATCTTGATTCCTTGTTCTACTGTTTGGATTTTTACAACATTGCCATTTTTGAGTCGTACAATCGGCGTATCAATTGAATCCACAAATGCCACAGTAGCCCCCTTGCCTGGAACATCTAGCTTCACTTGGGTCCCAACAGCAATAGTATGATTAAGGATCTCGGCCACCACTGGATGAATTCCCACCGATGCAAAGCCGGTGTTACAAGCCCTGCCATATCTAAGTCGAAACCCACCAATTTTGTTAGGCATTGACAAAACAGACCTGCCTGCAATTACCTCTTTGAGACGTTTTGCTGCCGAGTCACCTTCCTCCCCCTTTTGCACAGCTCCCTTGAGTTCTCCCAGCCAGTCCCAACCAGAAAGCTTGTACAGTTCAATTCTTTTGAGCAGTTTCTTTGCACGGCCAATCAATCCATCGTTTAGTACACGTAAGGCACCTCCACGAACCCGGTCTGTTTTGATTCTAGCCATGTTTTTGTGGTTTACAACCTCATTTGGATCAGTATCTACACCATCCAGCTCAACTGGCAGGTTTGCAATTACTGTGATAATGTCTTGATCTAAAACATGATACTGAAAGCTGCCAACATCTCTTTCATAGACTCGCAATTCTTCCACAAATCTGCCGGTTTCATCATCAAACGAGTTTGCTTGGTATTTTGCCAGCCCAACCGCCTGGCGTACATGATCTGCAATTAGCATAGTAACGGCAGATTCTGTGCCTCCAGCAGAACGCATTGGGCCTGCAATTGATATTGAAAGATAATCCGTTCCATCTTTGTTTTTCTTTATTGTAACACTGGAAATTCCCTGTAATGGTGCAATTGTAACACCTTCTGTGACTATGGCAAGGCCTACACGTACTGCATTGTCCAATCTTTGTTCTAGTGTAGCATCTTCTGGAAGGTATTGCCCCAAAGCGATATTTTTGGATAATTCCAGAGCGGCCAGTTCTTTTCCCTTTGTTTTTAGCAGTTCTCGCAAGGGCTCGGCAATGTTAATATCGTGCATTTTTGCGACACGATCAGACAAATCAAATGCTATTTTTGGCTCCACAATGCCGGATGAATCAACCAGTGTAGATTTGGCCTCGGCTGCCTTTTCAAAGATTTTGTAGGCTTGGTCTGATATCTGAGAGTAATAATCAAGGTAATTGTTTGGCATTGGAATTCCCTTTATTCGGGAGACTGCCGTATTTTCAGACATGTTACTTTTTTAGATTCTTGATACTATTTGCTATTTCGGCTAGTTTTTTGAGGCTGTCTTTTTCCTTTTCCAGCATTGTGCCAATGACTAGGGCGTCAGCGCCTGCTTTTACCAGTTCTGAGGCTGTTTTGGCGTTACGAATGCCTCCACCCACTATCAAAAAGCCTTTGAAGAGCTTGCGGACAGTTGCAACCATTTCGGGTCGAACACTTTCCTTTGCGCCAGATCCTGCTTCCAAATAGACAAATCTCATTCCCAAGAACTGGGCAGCTAAACAATATGCAGCTGCAATGTTTGGTTTGTCAAATGGAATGCCTTTTGCAGCACCAACAAACCACACTGTTGTGCCTTCACCTATGATGATGTAAGCGGTAGGCAGTGGTTCTAAGCCAAATTTAAGCACGCTTGGAGCACCCAATGCCTGTGCTTGGGTAATATAGTACGGGTTTTCCGAATTCATTAGCGAGCTAAACAGTATGGCATCAGCTGATGGAACTACGCCAGTAACGTTTCCTGGAAATAGAATAATTGGAATTTTGATTGATTTTTTGAGGTTTTTTACAACTTGGACCATCTCTAACTGATCAGTGGCTGAAGACCCCCCCACAAGTATGGCAGAAGCCCCAATCTTTTCGACTTGTTTGGCTAGGTTAGCAGATTCCTTCATCTTTGATACTTCGGAATCAATTAGAACAAACAATAATGCGCCCCTTTTCTTGCGTGTGGCGTGAAGGTATTGCTCTACTTTATCCATGGGTTTGGTTTGAACCAATTGTTTTAAAGTTTAATTGATATGTGGTATACAGATCTGTATAGCTATGGCAGACATTGATGAGTCTAATTTTAACAATATTATTAAGGAAATTATCAAAAAATCACTGTTTACAGAGAGACAAATTCAAATTATTTTAAATAAGAAAAACCTCTCCGAGTTCAGTTTTGACATCAGTAAAGGCGCATATTTCCGCCAAGTTGGTCAGTCTAGAGACAAATTAATGGGTCTATTTTATTCGATAATTCTACTTCGTGGTCTAGGAATACTACTTCCGGATGATATTGATGTGATATCTAAGCTCGCAGAGCAGGTTTCTGTGATAAAAGATGGTGATGTTTTTCCAGAAAGAGAAGAACAAGTGATGAATGTTATTGATAAATTGGTTCGCCAAGCGTGTGGAATGTGATGAATCACAATCTCTGTCCCTGATTGTTTTGTAATGTTGTGATTGTGTATGATGTTCTAGTTGATACAAAATGTGAAATTATGTTGGCCTATCACAATAAATCACATAGATCTTGTCAATTTAGTGATGCAAGTAGAGATTCCTGACCCCCAAGTTATAGCATATATGATAGTTGCATTCGTAGTTGGGGTCGTTGGTATGATGATTTATGGTAAAATTAAGGCATTAACTACACAAAAGACCTCAGATCCTGCCTCTTTGTCACGCCTAGAGTATTATGAAAGACAGCTAATTGATATGAAAATACGTATGGATGCTTTAGATTTGGAGGATAAAGAATTCCAAGCACCAATACAGGGGAAAGGTGAGCCTGTTTTGGAGAAAAGGGTGGAAGTTAAAGTCGAAAAAGAGCCACGAGAGGTCAAAATTGAGCCTGTAAAGCCCGCTTCCAAGTCTAGAATGCCCAATATGGGTTTTGAAGGAATAGCAGAACATGTCTTGGGATTAATCACAACCAAGGAAATGACGTCACGTGACATCCAAATCACAATAGGAAGGAGTCGGGAGCACACTTCAAGGTTAATGAAGAGACTTTTCGAGGAGGGCTTAGTCCAAAGGAATAACAAAACAAAACCCTTCACCTACCAGATTACAGAAAGGGGTAAGGCCAAGCTTGGTACCCAAGAACAACCAATTACGGCCTAAGTTGTGGAGTTGATGAGTTGAATTTTAATATTATTTTGGTAATTTTACTCAATTTCATTATAGTTTAATAATTCAAGAAGTTTTAAATATCTTAATTTAATAATCTAATATAATGCTTACAGAGAATGATGAATTAGTCAAGATCACAGCTGTAGGAACCATCTCAATACCAAAACAGTTCCGCAAGTATTTAGGTATTCAAAAAGGTGATTATGTCAAAGTTAGTCTTCAAGGCGATATGCTTGTGTTAAAGCGGGTTATGATAACCTAGTCGGTTTTTTGGGGAATTTTAGCTATTTGATAAACCCAAGCCTTGCCCTGACGGAGGCGGTTGATCCTTCCCTTAGTGTTAAACCTAGCCAAATAGGTCGAAATTATGCTTAGTTTGATGGGTTCGTTGTATTCATCCTCATACTTTTCCAGGATTTCATTTGAGGTGAAATTACCCATTGGGAAATACTTGTCCACAATATGCCAGATTTTAGCCCCCACCGAGTCTAATTGAGGTACTTCGTCTTGGTCCTCTATATTCATGAGATTCATTAATTCGAATATTTTGATGACTTTGTCTCGTGTGATGTTGCCCTCGATGTTAAAGTTGTACTTGGCTCCATTCGAGTCTTCTAGGTCTATTCGTATCCTTTTCTTTGCCATTTTCGTGATCGATCGTGTTAACTGGTTAACAAATGAACGGATCCGGCCAGCTTTGTTAACTCCCAGCGTTGTTAACGTTGACTGCGTAGCCCACGCCTAGCCAAAAATTCACATGTTAACAATCTAACCCCCCCTTAAGACCTAAATTTGACTATTTTTCACGCCTGGAGTGGAAATAAACGGGTCTATTTTGGTTCGTTAACAGTGTTAATGGCAACCTTCACGCCTGGAGTGGAAATAAACGGGTCAAAATTGCCTTTTCTGGGCCTTTTCTTAACATCAAATTAACTGGTTGTGAATTTCCCACACACCATTATTTCCACTCTTTTTCTTTCTAAATTTTTTTATGAAAATCAAATTAAAAATAATTAATTACAAACTAAACTCAAACTATCATATTCATTCTAAACACTTCATATCTAGTCAAAGTTGGTATGGACTGGAAATTGAGGTGTGAGCGTCATGGTTGATGATCCAGTTGACAGACTTTTAGATGGAGTAGAAAGCGGCAAATCGATAATTAAAAACCGTAATGTTTTGCATTTTACCTACCTTCCAGATGTGATTTTACATAGGAAAGACGAGCAGGAGAAGGTAACCCAATCATTACTACCAATTCTAAAACAATCAAGGCCATCAAACTTACTAATCTACGGCAAGCCTGGAACTGGCAAAACCTTAATTGTAAAAAAAATACTGGATAAGATACATCAACGAGTTGAAAAAACAAAATTTCCAATCAAACTAATCTATTCAAACACAAAGGAGGAAACAACACTTTATGGTTTGCTTGTTAGTGTTGGTAGGCAACTTGGATTAGAAAAAGACGAATTACCGCCCACCGGCCTCGCTATATCCGAAGTTTTCAAACGACTACTAAAAACAATAGACCAAAACCAATACAACATCATTTTTGTCATAGATGAAATCGACTATCTGGCCCACCTGGTATCAAAAACAGGCAAGGATATTCTCTACCAATTAACAAGGGCAAATGAGCGCCTAAAGAAGGGCTCTTTGACACTAGTTGGCATATCAAACGACCTTACTTTCAAAGAAAGGTTGGATCCAAGAGTAATCAGTTCACTATCCGAAGAAGAGACCGTCTTTACCAATTACAATGTTGATCAACTAAAGGAGATTCTAAGGGATAGAATCAAGGACGCTTTCTTGGATGATGTTGTAGAGGATTCCGCACTAAACCTTTGTGCTGCAATGGCTGGACGTGAGCATGGCGATGCTAGGCGTGCCATCGACTTACTTCGTGTAGCAGGTGAGATTGCCGAGCGTGGCCAATCAGATAAGGTCAAAGAAGAGCACATCCGAACCGCCTCTACAAAAATGGAAGAAGATAAAGAAACGACCGCGCTTAGATCCTATCCATTACATGAAAAACTCCTAATCATCGCAGTAATGAAGGCGTCAGGTCTTTCAACTGGAGAAATATTTTCGGCCTACAAGACACTTTGCAAGGCAATCCGCCAAAAAGAGCTAACCCAAAGGCGAGTTACCCAAATGCTATTAGAAATCGAAATGTCCGGAATTATCTCCGGCAAAATAATTCATCAAGGAATTCATGGTAGGACAAAAAAATTCACACTAACAATATCTTCAGATACTGTAAAAGAGACGTTCAAATCAGAAGCTACTCTAGAAGATATTATTTAGTAAAATCCTTGGTGTAGACCTTGAAGGTCTTTAGGTTGACCAAGACAGCAATTCCAGGTGTTGGTGTAATTCCAACTCCAGATTGGAATGGAGTTTGTGATTGCCAAGCGCCAGAGTTCAAAATTAGGATGTTTTTGTACAAATCCAGATCAATAACATGTACATGTCCTGCATGGAAGATGTCTGGCACATCATCAATTACCATAAAATCCTTAAGTTCTGGTGCAAGTGGAGTCTGTGCCCCATAAATTGGGCTCAAATGTCTTGCTTTGAGCAAATATTGCATTACTTTGGCAGGTTTGTCATAACTGAGGCCAGGCGTGGTTTTGACAATATCATCTACTGATTGGCCATGAAAGATCAAAACTTTGACACCATTGAGTGATATTATAGCAGGGTTACCAATCATGAAAAAATTCTTTCTACCCCACAAATCTGGATTGTACTTAGCAGGAATTGCTGGTTGGGGAAGAGCTCTTCTTCCTGGGTCATGATTGCCAGGTGCGATAAAGACCTTGATATGTTTTGGAACCTTATCTAAAACCTCAAAGAGTAGTTGTAACTGATCCTGTGTGTTTAACGCAACTAACTCTTTATCCTGATTTGGGTAAATGCCAATTCCATCTACTACATCACCTCCCAAAATGAAAAATTTTACTCGTTTTGCGGTTGGATCGGGACTGGAAAACCACGAAATTAAATCATTGAACTCCTTTTCCATAAAATACTTTGAACCAACATGTAGGTCAGAAACAAACACAGCATAGGCTTCTGTTTTTGAGCGATTTGCAACATGATCTGGAATGTCAGGCAAAATGATATCCTTGACAATAAAACCACCATTCTTACTAGTGACAATTTTTTCCATCACAAACTGATCCATCAATAATCCAGAGGCGATCTTTTGTAGCTCTTCATCAATTACTATAGTTTCTATAATCCCACTTTGATCATCTAATGTTATTTTGGTGATGTTTCTATCAGTTCTTCTATCGGTAACCAGACCGCACACATAGACCTCATCTTTTGACTTGGTGGAAATCACATTAGAAACTGTCTTGAGCATTTTTGCCTCTGGTCTATTCGACATAATTCTTTTAAGTTTGGCGTATCTACTTGTAAAGAGGGCAGAAAATCCTTGAACTCCTTCAGCAGAAGCAAGTTTTGATGTTGGGTCATACAAAATTTCATGTGTATCTTCAATGGTTTGGTCTTCCTGTATACCTAGGAATGACTCTAGGTCTTTTTGTGAAATCAGGTATAGTTGCTGGCGCTCCTTTTCTTTTACAATTTGTTTTATGATTCTCTCTAATTCCTTAACATCGATTTGTTCTAGTATTTTTAGAGCGTCTGGGTGAATTTGGAAGCCTTTATTGATTACAAAATTTAATGCAGCACTAACATCACTAATCATAAACAAAATCACACCAAATCACATTTTAATTAACTCTACTTCAAATCAACAAACTCTTATTCATGATCTAAAACTGATAGTCTAAATGAAAAAACGAATAATCTTGTTTTTTATATTTTTGGGAGTGTTTTCGGCGACATTTTCAATAAGTGCTGAAATGAAAGTGTCTGAAGAAGAAGCCAAAATATTCCTAGATGAATTCAATAATTTACTTGAATCATTAAAAGGTGAGAATTTTGGCTTGGAGATCTTTTTGCATAATACACAAATCGCATTAGTGATGTTTGTTCCTGGATTTGGAATTGGGTGGGGTATATTTTCCGCAATTTCAACTGGATACGCATTTGCGGCACTTACCACCACCACACCACTTCTAGGAGAAATTCCACCAGTCGCATTAATCTTTGCAACTCCATTTGGTTTGATGGAGCTTGCAGCATACTCTATTGGAATGTCTAGAAGTTTTATTCTAATTATAACATTAATTCGAAAAACACCATTGAAAAATCAATGGAAATCAATTGCAATTGAGGTAGGAATTGTAGTCGGTCTGCTTTTGATGGGTGGGATCATTGAAGCCTACATGATAGAGAGTTTTAGTGGTGAAAATCCACCACCAAAAATCAGCTAAGAATTGATTAAATTTTGTGGCTTGGCCAATAATAATTCAGTAGTAAATTATAAACCAAATTAGGTCATGACTGTACTATGAGGTATCTGGCAATTCTAGCCATTGTTTTTGGTCTAGTTTTTGCAACATCACTAAATAATGCAGAAGCACAACTAACTGGAAATAAGGCATTTACTCTTTCCGGCAATGGATTTACTGTATCTAACACCATGATCTCCAATTCTAATATAGAAATCACATTTTCAACAACTCAAACAAAATCCGAGTTTGCATTACAAAATGGAGTAATCACATTAGGCCAAAATGACTGGAATATTGATGACTTTTCTATAACAATACTACAAAGTGGTAAACTTTTCAAATTTAATGCCAAAGCAATTGATCCACAAGGAAAACGAGCTACAATAAATGCAATAGGCAAACTAGTTGACAAGACCTCGACTGATTCTGTTTACACTTTAAGCGGCACTTTAACTGATTCTACAAAAAAGATAACAAAACTAGTCTATACTAGTAAGATATCTGAATTTGAAACAAAACCAACAAACACCGTCAAAAAATCAGATATTACAATTAAGATTCTAAAAGGAGCTGCAAATCCACAAGAAATCACATATAAATCACAAATTTCTGGGTTCAAATTCAATTTCTTATCTGAAGATAGGGTTACCATTTCCCCTGGCACTACTATAACATTTCTAAATGAAGACGTTACATCACACTCGTTAAAATCAGGTACTGCAAATTACAATTCTCATAAAAAATCCTTTACAGCAGACGGTAAAATCTCCAGTGGTGATATTGCATCAGGAGAATCTTGGAGTACAACATTTAACGAACAAGGCTTTTTCAGATTATTTGATGAGAAATATCAACACATTGATGTTACCATATTTGTCATAGATTCATCAAAAATTCAAAAAACAAAAACTGCAATAAACTAGAAATTGATATAAGATTCTAATTTGTGCTGATTGATTACCATTACTGACAGGTCAGAAAACTCTTTTCCCTCCAAATCAGACATAACCCCAACAAACTCTGTTTCTCTATCTGTAGTCAGAAACTCATACACACGAACTTGTATTCTTTTTGTGTCAAAACCATTTTTTCTCAAATAATGGGCAATCTCTGACTCCATGAAATGCTTGCTTGGATCACGCGGCCAAGGTCTTGGAACTAAAACCACGGAAAATCCATCTAGTATTGCTTTTTGTAGTTCTAGTTTTTTTTCCTCAATTGATGTAGTGATATGCATTGTAATCACCTTTGATCGGTCAAGTGGTACTTGTGCATTTGATGCAGCAATCTGTGTAGCGGAGATTCCTGGAATTATGGTGATTTTACCAAAAATCTCAACAAGTCTGTCAACCACTTCGGATTCTGAAAAATTTACATCTCCAGTAAACGGCACAACCAATTTTTTTTGGCCTAATGTTTTTACTACTTCTTGGTAGGCCTCCTCTTGATTTTTCATTGTTATTTCATGAACTTCTTTTCCTTTGAGGAGAGATTCTATAGTTTGCAAAGTATACTTGTAACCAATTATGATATCACATTCAAGAATTATTTGCTCGACTAGTTTTGTTATGTATTTTGGCGAACCTGGGCCTACGCCAACTGCAAAAACATTAGTCATGTTTCTAGCCTAGATTTGATATATTGTACTACTGGGATCCAATTTATTCTCAAATAATTCATTGGTGCCTTTGCTGGATAGCTAACCCAATCTTTTACTATGGAAAGATGGAATTTTCTTTCTTTTTCACCATCTCGCAGCACTAATACCAACACAGAACCCCAAGTCTTTTCTTCAGAAGAAACATCGATAACATCAATCATGCTATATTTTGCATTTTTTTCATTTTCCAAGTCTATTATTAGGTTTTTTTCATTATATCCATCATGATTCAAAATTACATTGTCCTGATCTTTGAGTAACATGAGTATTTGTCGTTGAACCGTTGATTTCCACCATTGCGGCTTTGCTTCAGTTTTTGATACAAAATACAATCCCCTATCAGTAACAAAAAGCATACACTCCTTGCTTTTTGCAAATAATTTTTTCTCCTCAAGCCAGACTGAAAGTAGATGAGTCTTTATCTTCTCATCAGAATCCATATCAATTCCAACTTTGGCCGTTGTTAAAAACCAATGCCATTAGCTTTTATTTGAGAAGCCAAAATCACCGTTGTTGCGATATTTTGTTTTGGTTCTAACTAGCTTATTTTTGGTAAGTTTTATTCCCATATTTGCAGAAACAGAGATTTCTGATAAAGTAGTTGTACTAACTACACAATCTGGCGAAATGGTGATTGAATTATTTCCTATGGATGCACCAAAAACAGTAGAGAATTTTCTAAAACTAACGGGAGAGAAATTTTACGACAGAACTGTATTTCATAGAATAGTCAAGGATTTCATGATTCAGGGGGGTGATCCAAAGACTAAACCAGGTGGATATCAAAAACTAACTGAATGGGGAACAGGTGACGCTGGATATACAATTCTAGGCGAATTTAACACAATCTCACACAAAAGAGGAATTGTATCAATGGCACGGGGTGGAAGTCCAGATAGCGGCAGCTCGCAATTTTTCATAGTTCACAAAGACACACCTGCTTTAGATCAAGATTACGCTGTTTTTGGCAGATTAGCAACACAAGCTAGTTTTGATACTCTGGACAAAATCGCAAATCTAGAAAATGGTGGTGAATCAACAAACTACATCCCGTATGATTGGGGTAAGGGTGAAATTCTCAAAGCAGAAATAAAAAATAGATCAGATATCCCAGATTTACTTGGACAGGGTGAACCTGAGCGTGTCGCCCAAAAAACAGAACAATCTACACCATACTCTAATGATAAGCTAGGATTTTCATTTATTCCTCCGGCAGGATGGTTTGTACAAGAACCGCAAAAACAAAATGCCGATACACCAGATGTTGTTGCTGTTGGTGACAGAATTGGGGGAGTCACGCCAGCAATTTCAGTATCTACAAAACCAGCAAATGGAACAACCATGGAAGATTTTGCTGCAAAAATAAAAAAGACATTAGAGCCTACAATTACTGCAGGAATTATAACTATACAAAACGAGGAAAAAACCAAAATTGATGGTCATGATGGATATGTACGAGAAGTATTGGGTAAATTCAACACAACCTCTGGGCAACTTACCATAAAATTCAAAGAGGTTGTCATACAAATAAATGATAAATTTTACATTTTAACATACACAAACTCTGAACACAATTTTGACGCAATACTACCAAAATTTGAAGCTGTTGTGGATTCTTTTTCAACAACGGAATCTGTCACAGAACCACCAAAACAATGTGCAATTGCAACTGCTGCACATGGAACAGAGCTTGCCCCCCAAGTCCAGATGCTAAGAGAAATCAGAGACAATGTCCTCTTTAGTACCGGCTCAGGCACTGTATTCATGGCTGGATTCAACGAATTCTATTATTCATTTAGTCCTGCAATAGCTGATCTAGAAAGACAAAATCCACTATTCAGAGAGGCAGTAAAGACAACAATCACCCCAATGCTTTCCACATTGTCCATTTTGCAGTTAGTAGACATCAATTCAGAATCTGAAATGCTAGGATATGGAGTTGGTGTTATACTGCTCAATATAGGAATGTATTTTGTTGCACCTACGATAATTATAATTAAAATAAAAAATAGATTTTGGAACTAGTGTAAAAATCTTGGAATCTTTTTTGCTATATGAGCAATAGAAATTCTTCCAGGACCCATTGTTATGATAGTCAAATTTGCAGCTAGCAAGATCAAATCAAATTCATATGCGCCTTGGCCAGTGAAGTTTTCTACCTTTTTGACATGGAATATTGCACCAAGCATTATGATTGATAATAACGATGCAGAGATTCTATTCAACACACCAATGATTAGCAAAATTCCGCAAACAGACTCGGCAAGAATAATAAGAATTGCCATTTCTGATGGTAGTCCAAGGTCGCCCAAAAAACCACCAAAGCTTGGATTTGCAGCTTTGCCTAGTCCATGTACCAAAAAGATCACACCAACAGCTAGTCTAAGACCCAGATGAGATATGTCGTTTAGTTTTCCTTCTCGGATGTTAGCTTCCATTGATTTGCTCGCCGTTGACTATATAATAAAAGGTTCTACCAAATTACTTTTGAGAAATTGGTTAGCTCATCAACTATAGAACATAAAAAGAGAATGATCAAGACTTGGAACGAAATTGCACCTAGATATCATAAAAGATGGGCAAGTAGAAACATTGGTCCTTTCCAAAGCACGCAAAAACTAATATCAATGACAAACCTCCATTCTGGATATTTTGTGCTTGATTTGGCATGTGGAACAGGCGCAGTAACTAAACAAATCTTGAATAAAATTGGCAAATCTGGACATGTGATCGGAATTGATAGCTCAATTACGGCAGTAAAAATTGCAAAAAAATCAACATCACAAATGAATGCAGATTTTGCTGTATTTGATGCAGAAAACTTTAGCTTTAACCTAAAGTTTGATGCTGTAACATGTCAATATGCCTTATTCTTTTTTCCAAATGCTACAAAAGCACTATCAAATATCAAAAAATCCTTGAAAAAAAATGGAATGCTTGCGCTTGCAGTACATGGAGCAGGTAATACAGTACCGTATTTTTCCAACATTTTAGACTCTGTACAGAAATTCATTCCTGATTACATTCCAGTTGGAGCACCAAATTTAGATAGATTTGGAACAAGAACAAGCCTGAAAAAAGCAATTAAAAAAGCAGGATTTGTCAGTATTGTAATACAAGAACATACATTTTGGTATTCTCCTGGCTCTTTTTCAGAATATTGGTGTAATTATCTCAAATATTTGGCAAAACCACTGCGTGAAAAACTAGATAAATTAAATTCAAAACAAAAAAGAGAACTAAGAAATACAATCAAACAAAAAACTATTCCTTACATAAAAAATAGCACAATCAAATTTCCATGGAAGGTTTTGATCCTGTCTGCAAAAAAACCATAAATTATTGGGACTAATCAATTTTTTAATTAGAAGTATCGCCAAATAAATGACTCTGAATAATTATACTGTAATCAATAATTAGATATATGTTTGTATGAAATGAATGTTTTGAATATAATCTGATTAGAGAACAATCAATTCTTTTGTAAACTTGTGCATGTTGATTAATTTTTTCTGCACAATCACGGAGTCTTCAATGCGCACACCAAACTTGTTTGGAATATAGATTCCTGGCTCTACTGTGATTGCCATATTTTTTTGTAGAATTGTTGTGCTTTTTTGTGATATTGTCGGGAATTCGTGAACATCAAGACCTATACCATGGCCTGTAGAATGAATGAAATATTTTCCATAACCGGTTTGGTTAATGTAATTTCTACATACATCATCTACACTTTTACATGAAACATTTGGTTTTACTGCTTGTAGTCCCAGTTTTTGTGATTCTTTTACTATGTCATAGACTTGGTTTGCTTGATCAGAAATTTTACCAAGACCAAACGTTCTTGTTGCGTCACTAACATATCCTTTGTATCGTAATGTAAGATCAACTACTATAAGATCACCATCTGCACATTTTCTATTTGTTACCTGCGCATGTGGTAGTGCTCCATTTGGTCCACTTGCTATTATTAATGGATTCAATGTAGAGCGATATCCAGTACTAAACATATCTTGCTCCATTGCAAATGCCATTAACTTTGATTGTAATTCTGACTCTCGAATCCCTTTAACTATTTTTTTAGTGCATAACTCATACATGTCATCTAGAATTTTTGAGGCTTTTCTAAGAATTTTAATTTCGGAATCATCCTTTATCTCACGTGCTCTGTAGAAAGGATCTGTTGAATGTTTGATGGTTTGTATTGCCTTTTTGAGTGATTCCATAGTATCATAATTCTGGCAATCTGTACAAATTTTTTCATTTTTTATTATCTTGATTAGACTAGATAGCAACCCAACTCCTCTTTCTGATGTTATTATGTCACAATCAATTGCATCATCTTTTGCACGACCAACTTCTAATTCAGGCGCAATAATTGTGGCATTACCATTTTTTTCTAGGATACCTATTGCCTCACCCCAAAATCCAGTTAGATAAAACAGGTTTTCTGGTTCAAAACAAACCAAAGTATCGCAATCGATTTTTTGTGCATGATATAATAGCGTTTTTCGGCGCACTTTCATGCGTGTTTTGACGTATAACGACGAATTAATCTTTGTTGGAACATTTGTATATTGGAAAACGAGGTTTTGTCTAGTTGGAAGAAAAGAAAAAAGTTGTAGCATTGTTATCTGGAGGCCTCGACTCTCAACTGGCTGTCAAAATGATGCAAAAACAGGGCTTTGAGGTTTCTGCAGTTGCGATCAAGACTCCATTTTGTGATTTTGATTGTGGCCGAGGCTGCGGATTTGAAATTCGTGAGCGTGCAGACGCACTAAATGTCAAACTAAAAACAGTTTACCTTGGCGATGAATACATTGAGATGCTAAAGCATCCAAAACATGGATTTGGCGCTGGCATGAATCCCTGCATTGATTGTCGGTCTATGATGTTCAAAGCAGCAAAAAAACACATGGAAGAGATCGGAGCTGAATTTATCATATCTGGAGAAGTTCTGGGCCAAAGACCAATGAGTCAACATGGACCAGCACTACGTACAATAGAAAAAGAATCTGGACTTGAAGGATTAATTGTTAGACCATTGTCTGCTGGGCTGCTTGCAAAAACCATCCCAGAAGAACAAGGACTGATAAAACGTGAAAACCTCGGAAAAATTCGTGGCCGGACAAGGCGAGCTCAACTTGACATGGCAAAAGAGTTTGGAATAGAGAATCCACCAAATGCAGGAGGTGGTTGTCTGTTAACTGATCCAGCATTTGGATCACGAGCTAAAGATTTGTTTAAACATGTAGAAACTCCGACTGTTAACGATATTGATTTACTAAAAATAGGAAGACATTTTAGATTAGACAAAAAAACAAAACTAATTGTTGGAAGAAATAAAGATGAAAATGATGTTATCAAAGCATTAGCACTACCAAATGATATATTATTTATTGTACGAGATCATATGGGTCCAGTTTCTATACTGCGTGGAGAAAATTTGGAAAATCATAAATTATTTTGTGCTGCAGTTACACTACGATATTCAGATGCTCCAAAAGATTTAGATCAAACTGTTACTGTACAACATGGTGATCACACATCAGAAATATTTACAAAATCTGCTGTAGAATCTGATTATATTAAATTTAGAATCTAGGAACAAAACTATACATTTGTGCGTAATCTTCTGCGAAAAGCTTTTTGAGGGATCATCTAGCAGTATTATTATACAATGCAAAAAACAGAAAGCCCAACCTATCTAAAAGCAATTACAATTCGTGATCAGAGTGACATTCACTCTATAAAAGATGATATGAAAAAAAATATGATCTTGATTTTGCGAGTAACACCTCTTGCACAAAAAGATGTTGAACAGCTACGAAAGCTAGTTGAGGAATTATATGCGCAAGCAAAAAATTTCAACGCAGATATTGCAAGACTAGGAGAGGAAAGAATCATTGTTACACCTCCTGGCGTAAAAATTTGGAAACCAGAATACGATCTAAAATAATATTAAAATTTTACTAATAATTTCTACGCCCACTTAATATTAAATCGAACAGCAAAATTTGCAAATTACATAAAACAGTATTTGTTGGTTTAATTATTTTTGCACTAGCTACACCTCTGGCATTTGCAGAAACAGATTCTAAAGCAATCATATCACAATGTGAATTTTTGGTAAGATAATCTTGATTGTACCAGATGATGATTTTAAATCACTTTAAGAACAATATGAATTAATGATAGATACACCAAAAGCTCTCCTAACAAAATTCTTTGGTGGTACTGCAAAAACCTACGACAGAGTAGTCAAGTATGCAACATTTGGAAGAGACGATTTGTGGAAAAACGAGATAATAAAACAAATCCCAAATACATCTGACATTCTGGAGCTTGCATGTGGAACAGGTATTCTAACTTGGCAAATTGCACAAAAATTTCCACGCACTAGAATTGTCGGAGTAGATATCACCAAAAGTTATCTAGAAATTGCCAAGAAAAAACTTGGACATTTTAAAAATATCTCGTTTGTATGTCAAGACGCTGAAACACTTGAACTAGAACAAAAATTTAACTGCATTGTATCCTCATACATACCAAAGTACTGCGATCATAAAATCCTGATACCAAACTGCATAAGGCAACTCAAATCAGGAGGAAAGATAATTTTACATGACTTTACTTTTCCTCAAAACAGACTTGTCCAGTTTGTTTGGCATTTGCATTTTATGATTCTACCAATTATCGGTAATCTCATTCCAGAATGGAAACAAGCATTTGTTGGGCTGCCTAATCTTATCCAAAATAGCACGTGGGTAATTGACTACAAAAAAGAATTACAAGAAAATGGATTTGATGTAACAATCAAATACATGACATGGAGGAGTTGTGCGATACTATCTGGAACTAGAAATAATATCTAACAATAAAGAATAGTGCGGTTCCAACAACTACTCCCAGCGTTATGATTTTGAGGACGGTCTCTTTTCTTTTGATTTGTATAGGATCTCCAAAACTGCGCGTAAGATCTTTGTATCTACGTGATGTGACTATCAAAGCATATGTGACACACGCAGACAGCCCAGAAATAATCAAACTCTCAAAAGATACCGAGTTTGTCTGAATTGCCGATCCTGCAAGAACTGGCAGTATGCCCCATGATAGAACTGTCGAAGAATTATTGTGGAATTTTCCACCAAATAATTCTAAGTTGTATGCAAACAGGAAAAATCCCTCTGTGATTCCTATTGGAAACAACAAAGGCGAGTCTAAAAATGCATAGTACAATCCAATAATAAATGCGATACCTAGTGCAATCATTGCTAATGCTAATATTTTTCGTCTTGGCAGCTCTCCCCAAGGTTTTGTTTTGCCACCTACTGCATCAAGACAGTGTGCAGAAACTCCAACACACAAAAAATAAATCGCACAAATGGCTACAATACGCTCAATCTCAAAATTACCTGCAAGTGAACCCCAAGCAGCAAATGATGTTACAATGGCAGTATATGGTAAAAACAAAATTCCAACTCCTACCCTAAAGCTTCTTGGACCAAATTTCGGAACAAACCATTCTGATGTTCTATCCCTTTGCATGATGTTCAATGATATTCATTGCATATATACGAGGTCAAAGAAATTGGATCTGATTTTATAATAAAAAACCCAATAGAACATCATGCCAAATTATCAGAAATTCATAAAAAAAGGAATAAGCGAACCACTTTCCCACATTCCATTTCATAACAAGGCTCCAATCAAGCGCATTTCCATGTTAAGTAAAACATTGATTCCACGAGCAAAAACACACATCGCTGTTCACTTTGTCGATACCAAATCAAAACCAATTCCAGAGTATAGCAAACTACATAAGCATAATTTTGATGAGATCAATCTGATCTTATCAGAAAATGATAAGATAACATATGAAATCCAACTTGAGGATGAAATCTACCAAGTTTCTTCACCATCATCTGTTTTTATTCCAAAAGGTACAAGACATAGAGCCAAGGTTCTATCTGGGAAAGGTCTTTTTGTGTGCATTATAAAATCTAACAAATACAAATCATCGCAGTGAATATGATGAATGAAAAGATTCTATCTGTTTTGGGAAGGCTGGAAAAACAAGAAAGATTTGAACAAGAAAACTATGACTTGGTTCCTCACTCAGAAAAAATGCTTGCAATTACACCAAAAATAGGCAGATTCTACAATATTCTCTTGAGAACAACAAGGGCAACAAGAATTCTAGAAATAGGTACATCTGTGGGATATTCAACGCTCTGGTTTGCCGAGGCATTACAAGAAAATTCACCAGATTCTAAAATAATTACAATCGAATCGGATGTAAAAAAAATCCAACAAGCAAAGAAGAACTTTGATGAATCAGGAGTAATCGATATCATAGAACAAAAATGTGGTAATGCTCTTGATGTATTACTACAGATTGGAGCTGAAACTAAAAACTCAAAACAAAAATTTGATTTTATTTTTATTGATGCCGACAAGGAAAACTATGTTCAGTATTTTGATGCATCTTTTCCATTACTCAAAGTTAATGGAATTATTGGCGCAGACAACATTTTGCTTCCTAAAAGATACAACCGCATCATCAATCAATATTTGATTCGTGTAAAAAACAACCCTAAAGTGATCTCTGAGACCATTCCAATAGACAACGGCGAAGAATTAACAATAAAACTGCAGGATTAGTCTGGCTAAATGTTTTAGGTTTAATACAAAAAATCAGCTAAAATAATCTGATTGCTTCTTGAACTTGTGGATAGTGAGCTGGAACTCTGAACTGTCTACGAATGTTCATTGCTAGGCTTTCACATTTCCTTCGTTCACCATGATTTACTAGAACTCGTCTTAGCTTTGGTCTGAGCTTATGTACAAATGACATTAGTTGATTAAAGTCACTATGACCAGAAAACCCATCAAGTTTTATCATGGAACAATTTACGTTAACAACTTCAACCTTACCATCTTTGCCAAGTAATGAAACCTGTTTTGAGCCATCAAGGACTCGTCTGCCTAATGTACCATTAACTTGATACGAAACAAAAATTATCTTATTTTTATTTGATGGCGCAATATTTCTAAAATATTCTAAAACTGGACCGCCCTCTAACATACCAGAGGTTGCCAAAATAATACATGGTGTGTTGTCACGTAATGGTTCTTCTCTTGCATCTGCATGTTCAATATTTGTGAAATATTCAGAATCGAATGGATTATCATCAGTTTCAAGAATTTTTTGTCGTAGCTCACGCGCTAAATATTCTGGATATGCTTCATGAATTGCAGTTGCCTCTGCAATCATTCCCTCCATGAATACTGGGGCTTCGACCATTTGGCCTGCCTTCATGTAATGATCAATTACCATCATTATTTCCTGTGCACGACCCACAGCTGGAATCGGAATCAAAACCTTGCCGCCATCAACTAAAGTGTTGTTTACTGCGTTGATAAATGCAGATTCTACTTCTTGTCTTGTCGGCTGGATGTCTTCTCTTGCACCATAAGTGCTCTCAATTAGTAGAGTTTCGACTCTAGGATAGTTCCATGATGCGCTCTCAAAGAGAATACTCTTCCCAAATTTGATATCACCAGTATAGACAAAGTTGTGCTCGCCATTTCCGATGTGGAAATGACATGTTGCAGAACCCAAAATGTGGCCTGCATTTGAAAATACTAGCTTGATGTCTGGTGCAATGTCAGTTACTGTTCCATATGGAATGGTTATAGTTTGTTTCATGATTTGTTTTACATCACGTTCTGCGTATAGTGGAACTCTTCCTTGTGCAGATGCAACTCGAATCGCATCAAGCTGAATCAGATTCATCATTGGTAAGGTTGGTTCTGTACAATAGATTGGTCCCTTGTAACCATATTTGCATAGTACTGGCAAAAATCCAGTGTGGTCCAAATGTGCATGACCAATCACAACTGCGTCTAATTCATCTAATGTTATGTTTGCCCAATCAAGTCTTGGGAACGCTTCTGTTGGGGCTCGAGCACCTGGGTTTACACCACAATCAATGAGGATTTTACTTTCCGGCGTTGTCAAAATCATACTAGACCTACCAACTTGGCCGAATCCGCCCAAAGTCATCAATGATACTTCGGATCTTTGTGCTAGTCTTGGTCTAAAGATACTCTCACCAATTTGTTTTAATTGCTTTGAGCGTTCTGATGCTGTTAGCTTGAGATTGTAATTGATCTGTTGTATTGTACTGGATTGAATAGTAGTTGCTTTTCTGACTCTAATTCTCCAACCCATATTCTCTGTCAGTTTGGCAGTGTTAAAATCAGGATTATTTTGTAGTAACCATGGTCGTTTTACTTCCATAGAAACCTCGCCTGTTGCAGTATCAAAAAATGTCCCACTAAGTTCAGCTTCTTTTGGTAATGCCTCTGTTATTATTTTGCGCGCATCTTCTTCGTTTTTGCGAATAGATTCTTCAGTTCTAACTACAATTCTTTTTTTGATAACATTCACCAAATCTGATACGATTTGGTTATTTTCCATTAGAAATGCCGGTGATTTTGTGTATAGTGCTATTCTTGGACCCTCATAATCGATTTTGCTTACCTGTGCTTCTTTTGGAATACTTTGCAGTATTGTTGCCATTATACTTTGGGCTGTAGATGAATCCTTTTCTTGTTGTCTTTTTTGCATTAAATCACTACAAAGCAATGATGGCTTTCTTTTGCTCTTTAGTCAAGAGATGATAGCCATCTTTATCCATTATCGCGACATTGATTCCGTCACCAGTTCCAATGTTTCTAACAATTGCTGCCTTTACAGCACGTAATGCGATAACCTTGGCCTCTTCTACTTTGAGGTTATCTCGGTATTCAGCCTCTAGGGTACCATATGCTACTGGCGACCCACTTCCAGTTGTGACGTACTTTTTTTCCTCAACGGAGCCAAACACATCGACGTTTACTAGTTGTGGACCTTCCTTATCATATCCACCAATTAGAATATCTGCAATGAATGGATAACCTCTATTCTGGTGGAACATCAAAGAACACAATCTTGCCAATGACTTAATTGGAATGTTTTCATTTTTTTGTACTCGGTGAAGATTTGCATGATATCTGAGAACATCTGTGATGTTTTGTGCATCTGCAACTCCTCCGGCCATTGTCATACCTGCGTGCTTTGCTAACTGTTGTACCTTCATTGTGTTGTTGTTTGCAATGAAATAGCCTGCACTTGCACGCATATCTGCGCACAAGACAACACCATCACTTGCCTTAATCCCTACGGTGGTTGTTCCATGTAGAATTTTGTCTTCTACACTATTAGCTGACATAGAAAATACTCCTAGATGATCAGAAATGGCTTAGACCCTTTTAAATAACTTTGGGGGGTCAACTTGATAAGTAGTAGGCTCGGGCAAAGACGTAATGCGTAATACTCCATCCCACATAATGGAGCTTCCCCGTCTTATTGTGGTCGGAGAAAAAAACATTGGAAATTTTGGCAAGTTTTTACTTGATTTAGGTCAAACAAAAAAAATCTCAATCATTGCAGGAAACCATGTTCAAAAAATTGTCAAAACAAAAGTCTCAAAGTCTTTGGCAGCTTCTAAAATTAAGGCAGTCTGGCACATTTCAACCACAAACGATGAAAAATCAATAAGAACAGTAGAGATACAAGTACAAAAAGACAGATCTGATCTAATTGTCGGAATTGGAGGTGGTCGTTCAGTGGACATTGCAAAAATGATTTCATATAATTTAGGAAAACCTTTTGTTAGCGTTCCAACTGCAGCGTCTCATGATGGAATTGCCAGTCCTTTTGTATCTATCAAGGGCGAAAAACCTCATTCACTTGTTGCAACTGCACCACTTGGTGTGTTTGTAGACATTGATGTGATCAAAAAAGCTCCAAAGAAGCTTTTGGCTGCTGGGTGTGGAGATCTGGTTGCAAAAATTACTGCAGTAAAAGATTGGCAGCTAGGACGCGATAATACTGGAGAATACTATGGTCGCTATTCATCAAATCTGGCTTCGATGAGTGCTAAAATTCTACTGGAAGCAACTGAAAAGAAAAAACGCCCAGATGTTCGAGAAATAGTTGAAGCCTTGATTAGTGCAGGTGTTGCTTCATGTATTGCAGGAAGTAGCAGGCCATGTTCTGGCTCTGAGCATTTATTCTCTCATGCATTGGACAAGCTAGCACCAGGAATTGGGCTACACGGGGAAAAATGTGGAATTGGAGCAATACTTATGGCAAAACTACAAGGCCAAGATTGGAAAAAAATAGCAAACACCCTCAAAAATGTTGGCGCACCAACAACTGCAAAACAAATTGGCCTCAAAAAAGAAATTGTTGTGCAAGCCCTAATTATCGCACAATCATTGCGACCTGAGCGGTACACCATTCTAAATCAGATCAAAATGACAAAAAATAAGGCATTAGATCTTGCAAAAAATACGAATGTGATCTAAGATTGTCCTAGTAGAAATCATCCATACAAATTCTACGTGCGCGTTAAATACGAAACCCGCACATATAATATCATGACAACAACTGCATGGAAATGTTATCGATGCGATCTGACATTCAAAGAGGAGTCATTAGCAGATCTGCACCAAAACATTTGCAACCACGAATCCCGTCAAATCCGTATTGCTGTAGCATAAAATGGATTAGTAAGGAAGCCAAACCAAAAATTATGAATTGTAAAAATATCCTTGCAGGTTGTTTTCATGATTCTAAACTTCACGATGTATCAGGTAAATGTCTAGTCAAAAGCTGTCGTTGTACTTCGTTTACTCAAATATGACAGATATAATTACGCATAAACTCATACTATTCCGATGTGGAAACTTTGTAGATTATCGTTTAAACACCAAGAAGTGAGCTGATTATTGACAAATGCACTAGTACAAATTATTAGTAAGAGTTTAAGACTAAATTTGTAGAGGCAATTCGGTGAAAATGAATCAAACATTAACAAATCTGTACAGCGCAATGCTCAAGACACTAGTTGATAGACGTGCAGAGCTAGTTGCTGAAATCGAGGAAATTAACAATCAGATTTTAGAAATAAAACAAGAAGCCAAAGAAAACGGAATAAACGTAGCTAACTAATATCCATAACAATGGATCTGGTATTCTCTGATATTCATGCAGATATTGAAGGACTAGAAGTAATACTAGAGATTGTATCTTCTTCTGAATTTGAAAATCGGTATGGAAAGATCTCTAGAATAATTAATCTAGGCGACTTGCTAGAGAGGGGAATAAATCCAAAACAAGTCTTGCAAAAAATGAATGAACTTTCAAAATCATATCCAATGATTTCAGTCATGGGAAATCACGATGAAGGATTTTTATACAAAAAATTTCTTTCTGGTAGTTCCTATGCTAGTATCAAAGAACACGAATTACTGTCAAGTCAGGATACAGAATTCTTCAAACAAAATAAGGACGGCACGTTTGGTGATCAATTTGTCATAGATGGGAAAAAAATGCTTTTTTGCGTTCATGGCGGACCAATCAACCCAACCAAGATAGCAAAAAACGGAGATGATCCATGGCTATATCAAAGAACTTGGCAAAGGCTCTCAGAAGAAGATTTTGAGTTTTTTAGCTATTCTGGATATCACTACAAAGCAGAATCTGCGTTTAATGAAGCAAAAACCGAGCTTAATAATTTTATAATTTTATGCGGTCACCAACACATGGAGGCAGCCATTAAACAAGATAAATCCAAAATCACAAATATTTGGCCATTTAGATATGAAATAGAAAAAGTATCACAACATATTCTAAAAAAACGACAAATTCCAATTGAGAAAAACTGTAATTATTTGATACGAGTTGGCCTTGGAGGCCCACAAGGATACTATGGAGGGGGATTTGCTAAGCCTCATTTTGGCATCATACCAGATGACCAAAAAAACATGCTTCTTTTTGAGCTGGAATAGGCACTAGATTAAAATCAATTACATCTCTAATTTGGTATAATGAAGGCAATTGTTCTTGGAGGCTCAAAAGGAATAGGAAAAGCAATTGCAAATTCATTATCGTCTCTTGGATACGATGTAGTAGCAACATCGCGAAAAGAAATTGACACCGCTAATCTTACCAGTGTTAAAAAATTCATTCAAAAACAAAAGCAGACCGATATTTTGATCCTAAACACAGGAGGTCCACCACCAAAAGAATTTTCCAAAGTAACAGAAAAAGAATGGCAAAAATATCACAATCAGTTATTTTTGGGATTCTGTCTCCTACTTCAAAAACTAAAGGTGCGTGATGGGGGATATATCTTTGCGATAACATCTGGCGTTATCAAAGAACCAAATCCAAGACTTGTCATATCTAGTGCATATAGATTAGCTTTTACTGCAGTTTTCAAACTTGCAAGTAAAGAACTTGCTGCAAGAAAAATTAATTGTATAAACATTGCACCTGGATTGATAGATACTCAAAGATTACGCGAGCTTGGCAATCCCGCAGATCTGGCAAAAAATATTCCAATGAAAAGACTGGGCAAACCAAAAGAGATTGGTGATTTTGTAAAAGGTATAGTTGAGAACAAAATCAAATATCTGTCAGGCGTAACCATTCCATTTGACGGTGCAAATTCAAATTTTGTAGTATGATATAATGAGTGCAACAAACATTCTACGTCAGGATCATCTCAAAATAAAGAGATTAGAAAAAGTAATTGTAAAATGTTATCAAGAACTCTATGCAGGAAAAATCATTCCATTATATGACATTGAAAAGATTAATTTTGTAATTTCTGAATTCTTAGACTCTATTCACTATTCCAGAGAGGAAGACTCGTATTTTGCGTGCGTAGCAAGCTATGATTCCCTAAGAGAAGAAATCCGAAAATTCATGATAGAACACGAATTTTCTCGAAGAATCGCAAAAAACATCAACAAATACCTTCAAGATTGGAAGGAAGGAAGAGATTCTCGTGAACCAGTTGCAAGATTCCTTAAAACTTATTCTATTTATCTAGAAGATCATTTAAAAAATGAAGAGGAATTCTTCAACAAGGTAGAATCTAAAATTCTGCCAAAAGAGGAAGAACAAGCAATGTATGAACAATTCCAATCAGTAATGGCGGTTTCTACCAAAATGAATACAATACTGGAACAAATCGATTATCTGGAAAAACAAGACTGGTTTGTGTCGTAAAGTCTTTAAGAGCTATACAAATCAGGCAAACTGAAAATGGCGTTTGTTGTATGGATGACAGGCCTTCCGTGCTCTGGCAAAACCACTATTGTACGTGCAATGCAAAAAATTGTACCAAATCTTGCCATATTGGATGGAGATGAACTACGAGAATGGTTATCGCCAAAAGACTTTTCAAAGGAAGGCAGAATTGAGCACAACAAAAAGGTAGCTCATTTGGCAAAACTATTACTCAAACACGATGTGCCAGTTGGCGTATCTCTGGTTAGCCCATTTATTGAGAACAGAACCGATGCAAGAAAAATCATGGCAGATGATTCCAAGTTCTTTGAAGTCTATGTCAAGTGTTCATTGCAAGAATGCGAAACAAGAGACGTCAAAGGAATGTACAAAAAAGCACGAGCAAATGAGATCAAACAGTTCACTGGAATCTCTGATCCATATGAAGAGCCGCCAAATCCAGACTTTGTAGTTGAAACAGACAAGGAAACACTAGATCAATCAGTACAAAACCTGCTCAATTTCCTAAAATCAAAAAAGGCAGCCTAGCTGCGATATTTCCGAACTATCTCTTCATGAACTAGCCCATTTGTAACAATTAAGCCATTTTCATGATTCAGCTTTTCTGTATTGTATAGTACCCGATTTCCATACATATCCGTTATTTTTCCACCAGATTCTGTTATCAAACAATGTGATGCACATGTATCCCATTGTTTTATTTTATTTGATGTGGTAAGATACAAATCTGCAAGACCCTGACAAATCTCTGCTACCTTGAGTGAGCTACCACGACTTTCAAAACTTGCAACTCCGAGTTCTTTGAAGAATTCCTTTTCTTGTTCAGTTAGATGAAATCTGCTTCCAACTGCCTTGCATTGACTCAAGTTTTTTATTTTACTCACTTGTAGCTTTGACCACTCATTATTTTCCAATTTGAATGCACCAGAACCTTTTTGGGCCAAAAAGATTGTATTTGTTGTTGGTCTACTAATTACGCCCAAAACAGGAATCTTATTGTGAACCAACGCAATCATTATGGTAAACTCTCCTGTTCTGTTTACAAAATCGCTTGTACCATCAAGTGGATCCACAATCCAAATTTTTTCCTGGCCTAGTCTGGCCACATCATCCATATCTTCTTCTGATAAAATATGAAAGCTGGATTTTGATAATGTTTGTTTAATTATTTCATTACTTTGCAAATCTGCTTTTGTTATTGGGGAATCATCATCTTTGAGCCTAGACGTAAATCCTTCATCATACACTTTCATCACAGCCTGACTTGCTTTTTTTATGGCGTCTATTGCAACAAAAGCTTCGCTAAGAGGGCTTGAAAAAGGCAATCTGTTGGACATATCACTGCGCAAGCTCTGGTTTGAGTGTCCAAGCAATTCCTAGAACAATAAATGGAATTGAAATCAAACCCAAAATCTGAATTAACGTATAAAATTGTGGCGTTGCTTCTTCTGGCACATTAAATAAGAATGGCATTGGAATAGCAACGGCAAACCAAATAACTGCAAGTAAAATGAGCGTCTTTACTCTTCTCTTTTTTAATGAATCCAACGTTTTGCGTAATTTCTTGTGTATTAAATTGATTTACATTAGAGACTCGCCGCCATCAAGTGCCAAAACAGCACCTGTAGCCCAAGACGAATCTTTATCAGACGCAAAATACAGCGCAGCCTTTGCAATATCATCCACAGTTCCAAATCTTCCAATAGGATAGGCATTGTTCATCATGTCTCTATCTACTGTAGTTGAGAGAAATTCAGCCGCCATGTCTGTTTCAACTACACCAGGACAAATACAGTTTACACGAATCTTGTTTTTTGCATATTCCAAAGCCCAACATTTTGTTAACAAAACTAGGGCTGCCTTTGATGCAGAATATGCATCTGCGTTAAAATCCTCATAAGCTTTCAAACCGGCAGAGGACGCAATATTGATTATCGAGCCCCCATTTTTTTGTAAATGTGGTATAGAATATTTTGTAGCATAGAACGGACCATTCAAATTTACATCTAGTACATCTCTCCATTCTGAATCAGAAATTTCATGAAGTATCTTTATCTTGCCAAGAATTCCAGCGTTATTTACTAAAATATCTAATCTGCCAAATTTATCAATTGTTTTATTTATGAGATTTTTCACTTCAGATTCTTTTCTTATGTCTGCTGATATCCCAAACGATCCAGTCTCTTTTGCAGCCTCACCAAGTCTTGTTTCATCCTTACCGGAAACCACAACGGTGGCTCCATTTTCTGCAAATTCCTTTGCAATCGCTTTTCCAATTCCTCTACTTCCACCAGTTATCAGAGCAATTTTTCCTGCAAGTTTCATTTTCTTTTCTAGGACAACTCTGTTAATATTGCTGTTTGAAAATCTAAGCAAAAATTATTTCATAATATATGGATCATTAATGTAAAAATTTACATTAAATCTTAAATAATATAAATTACTATAAGAAATAATGCGAAAGGACATAAATCCTATCGACTAATGGGCGCGTGATCCAGTAGAACTGATTTGTGTCCGGTGAGGTGCATTGGCACCATGGATAGAGAGGTGTTCTCTCATGGTTCTACGCTTGGGATCACGCCAGTCCTATTTTATGAGGTAAACTGAAACTGGACCTAATACATTTCCATTTGGATTAATCTTGATCTGTAATTCCTGATCTTCAGGAACTTCTATTTTGTCTTGGCCTAAATATTTCCAGGTATAGTATTTTCCAATATCGCCGTGTTCAGTTCCTTCCAATCTGAAATCTTCTGCAAATGAAAATGAAGGACCTTTTAATGTAATAGATAATATCTGTGGACTATCCCCATTTGGAACAAACCGAAACTCGTATGTTCCTTGTTTGATAGAAAATGTATCAGAAAAAATACCATCTTGGTATTGTTTTGGATCCGCAAGTCTTGCATGATAGATTTGTTCACGTCCAGTATTTTCAGATGGAGCAGTCAAAATAAATCCAAATACAATTGATATTGCAATACCAACTAGACCCAAACCAAGAATGTTTTTCTTTTTCACAAAAAACCAGACATTGTAATTCCTATTAAAATTTGTAAAAAACAACAAAAAGAGAGGTTTTAAAGCTTTAATGCTTCTTTGAGGCCCTTGTACCTATTTCGGATAGTAACTTCTGTTACACCTGCTGCTTGGGCAATGTCTTTTTGGGTTTTGTTCTCACCAAGCATCACGCAAGCCAAGTATAAGGCAGCTGCCGCAAGACCCATTGGATCCTTTCCAGCAGAGACTTCGATTCTACTTGCCTCCTTTAGGAATTCAAGTGCTTTTCTCTTTGTCTTTTCAGACAAGTCAGCAATACTTGCAATTCTTGCGACTCCCTTGATTGGATCGACTACTGGCATTTTTAGGTCCAGTTCCCTGAGAAGCAATCTGTAACATCGAGCTACATCTTTTCGCTTGATGTTGATTCCGGTTGCTACATCAGTTAGAGTTCTTGGAGTTTCTGTGTTTCGGCATGCCGCATACAAAGCAGCTGCCACAAGGCCTGGAATTGAGCGTCCTCGAACAAGCCCTTTGTCTAATGCCTTTCTGTAAATGTACGCAGTTTTTTCAATTACTGCATCAGAAAGTGCCAGCTTGTCCTTAAGTCTGTCAAGCTCCGAAAATGCCTGTCTAAAGTTTCTATCCACTGGTTCGTGGACTTGACTTCGTGAGTCCCAAGTTCTCAGTCTCTCAATGGTACTTTTCATTGAAGATGTTAATGGTTTTCCAGACGCATCTTTGTCAGCTTGACCAATTATTGTTGCAAGGCCCATATCGTGCATTGCAAGTGAAGTTGGTGTTCCAGTTCGAGTTCGATTTTCTCCTTCTTCTTTTGAAAAGGAACGCCACTCTGGACCTTCCTCTTCAACTCGTTCTGTTGCAACAAATCCGCATGTGTTACAAAACATCTCACCTGTGCTTCCATCTGTTAACATTGCGCCTTTTGCGCAACGAGGGCAACGGTCGCTATTTCGTGCTGTTTGTGTCATAAGGTGTAATCCATTTTTAGATTCTATATATAAATATTACACAAGATTTATCTATTATAATCCTGAGAAAATCGATTTTTCTAGCCGTGTTATACTCGTAGAAATTAATTTTTGAATCTATGAAATTAAGCGGTATTTTTCTAAAAGGAGATTTGACCAAAATTCTTTTTTTTCAAAAAATTATGAATTTGAAACGTTAATGATTTCTTTTCAAACTATTTTTTTATTTTTTAATTTGTCAAGAAACCAAAATAAAATCTAGGCTGTTGTTTTGTTCTCCAAAACCCAAAAACGTAAACGTTAAATACTATATATAGAACGGACTACTATAAAAATGGAAACATGTCCATTATGTGGCGAAGCAGTCACATCATCACATGGAGTGCACTCACATATCAAGAAGATGCACCCACAAAGCATTCTAGCCGAATAAACTAGGCAAATTGTTTTTTATTTTCTCTATCTGCTAGCCCTATGTTATGTAGATTACTAGGCTCAAAAGTTCCCCATTAGATCTTTTAGTAAAATAGATTTCACACCTTTCGATTTCAATAAACTACAAAAAGTCTGCCATGACAAACTTCCAGAACTCATGGTCCAAACCGACAACACCAAGTGTATCTGAAAAGTTGGGTGATGTACTCAAGCCTAAAGGTGCATTAAAACCAAGAATTGAGCAGGCAGTAAGAGGCCTTCAGAACCAAATCTCAAAACTTGACGGAATGCTAACCAAACTAAAACAAAGAGAGGAAAAACTGTTCCAAAGAATAGTTGCAGCAACCCAAAAACACGATACTCACACTAGCAAAGTTTTAGCAAACGAACTAGCCGAAGTCCGAAAGGTCACAAAAATGCTAGGAAACTGCAGAATGGCGCTAGAACAAATCGAACTAAGACTAACCACATTCCACGACCTAGGAGACACAGTAGTCACAATAGCACCAACAATCGGCCTAATGAGAAGCCTCAAGTCTTCGCTTGGCAAGTTCATGCCAGAGGCAGATCACGAACTAGGTATGATGACCGAGATGCTAAATGGACTAATGGCAGAATCCTTCTCAGGCGAGGGAGCATTCGGTATGGATCAAACCACTAACGAAGAGTCCGAAAGGATTCTAGAGGAAGCCGCAGCCGTAGCAGAAGCGTCGGTGGGTAACAAATTCCCATCTACACCAGTAAGCGCTCAATCTGCAGCCTCAACAAGATACCTCTAAAGTATCTTTTCTTCTTTTATTATTCCAAAAATGACTGTTCCGTTATACGTTCCGCTTTGAATGCCTAGATTTTCTGCCTGGATTCCTTGATTGATTTGACCTTGTTTTCCTCGCCTTCAACTACGCTATCAATGCTAGCAAGTTTACTTCTTAGATTGCTAATCAAGGCACCAACCTCATCCGCCTGCTTTTCTACTTGGGCACGCTTATTAGACAAATCACGTATTCCGCGACCTTCTTCTTCTATATAGTCACTGACTTTGGTCAGTTTTTCTTTTAAATTCTGAATATCAACAGATTCATCTTCTATTTCCTTGACTAGTCTAGTTCGCTTGTCCTTTAGGTTCTTTATCATTAAACCAACATAATCGATTGCCTCTTCTAGCTTGGCACGTTTACTCATTAGATCTGCAATACCTATCTCAGAACCAGATCCTGACTGTTCCGCTATGCGTTCCGCTTCAACTGTGGGTTTTTCTTGCTCTAACATGTCAGCACTTTGTTGGGAATCCTCGGTCTTCTTAAATTTTTCAAACATTTTGTATCTGTTATGATAAAATGCCATTTTATTCCTAATAAAGATAAAGTAAGACAAAATCCCACAAGTAACAAAAATTTCCAACCCTGTTTTTGGAGCTATTTTTTCTCCCCCGCGTCAAAAAATACCATTTTTTGCGTGTTTCAATGACCGAAACACCCATTCCACTATACGTTCCGCTTTGAAGTTTCAAAATGTCCCTAATCTATACTGGCGTGTATTACTATGCCATGTCAAAACAACAATACAGGTCCGAAATGGGCATAATGGGAGATATCTTGGATGTCACCATGGAAGGGGGCAGACAAGGAACTATCGTCTCTGCAATATCAAGAAGAGCAAATCTTTCACACTATGCAGTAATTGACAAGTGCGAAAAGCTCTCTACAGCAGGCTTGGTCCAAACCGTCAAAACCGACAAGAACCGACTTTACACAATCACCGAAAAAGGCATAGAGTTTGTCCAAGAATTCCGCAAGTTCCAGTCCATCCTAGACACGCTGAATTTGAGGTATTAACCATGAATAACCAAGAGGCAGTACTCTGTATCCAAGAGGAAATCATTCCTAATCTAGAAGGAATGCTTTTTGTAAGGATTACGGATATCGCCATTAGAATGGTAAAAGCGCCACTATTGGCTATAGGACTTCTTCTTACAGTAGTACTGCCTACACAATCTTTTGGTTCTCTTCGTACCGTTGACTTTACAGTTTACCCAGATGGCACTACTCACATTTCTCAACAATCCTCTGCTGATCCAACAGAACCTGAACTAAGAGTCCCACTTTTTGGAAAATCTATTGATAATTTGGTAGCCCAAGACGAGGATGGTTTGTTGTTATCCTTTGATATTGATAGTAATGGAGCAACAATTCAGACTTTTGGTGCATCATCTGTTTCAATTGAATATGACAGCTACGACTTGATATCAAAAAAGGGAAAGATCTGGACCTTTGTAATTGACTCTCCAGTCGATTATACCGTTACAATGCCAGAAGAGGCAACAGTAGTGGACATTGCAAACCCAGATAGCATTGATGCCATTGATGATAAACAAATCTCATTACTAAAGGGCAAAAACCAGATAGAGTACTTTTTTAGTACATCTGGTCCTGCACTTTCTGCACTAAACGCAATAAATGATGCCAAAGTCCTGATAACAGAAGCAATCGCACAAAACATCGATGTCAAGTCGGCACAAGAAAAGCTAGACCTGGCAATCTTTGCATATGATAATAAAAAATACACAGATGCTGAGGACTTGGCGCTAGAAGCAAACGCACAAGCTCAGCAAGAAATTAACGAATCAAAGAAAACTCCTCCAGAAAACCCAGTTAACTGGCTCAAAGACAACGTTGTGGGAATTGCAACCTCGATTGTAGCAATTGCTGGTGCTGTAACTACTCTGACATTACTTCTCAAAAAGACTAAAAGTGCAGTCACAAAAACAATAGGACCACTACTTAACAAAGACGAGGATTCTGAATCAGAGTCACAAGTGGATGCAGACGAGCTGATCACACAAGAAATGAGAGAGGACGACAAGCAGCTAGTGTCATATCTAGAGAAAAACGGCGGTCAAGCCTTTGAGCGTGACTTGAGGAAGAAATTCCTTTTGCCTAGAACCACAATGTGGCGCGCAGTAAAGCGACTAGAGCGACAAGGTGTTATAGAGATAGAAAAAAAAGACTTTCAAAACTTGGTTCGACTAAAGAAAAGGGAGGAATCGCAATGAAAACCATACTAACTTTGGCATTGTTTGCACTAGTTGCTAGCATGATTATAGCGCCAGCATTTGCTGATTCCAAGCTAGACTCTTTTGTTAATTTAGCAAGCCAAGCAAGAATACAAGTAAAAATTCAACTAGACAAAATGTCATCTGTTTCAGAAGAGGTCAAATCATTATATGCACAAGGTGATTCAGAAACAGAACAGCTAATTGCGTCAGTAAAGAAAGGCGATGCGGTAGAAGCGAAAAAACACTTTTTGAATGCAATGAAGGCGTTCAGACAAGTCACACAAGCTTTCTCAGAAGAACCAGCACAAATGGTTGCCAAAGTAGCACCACCACAAACAGCAGCTCCTGTCCCAGAATTTGACTATGCAAACGCACTCAAACGATTTGAGAGTAACGCTAACATTCTCAAGTCAGTAGCAGTAAAAAATAACCTTCAGATTGACTTTAGCAGATTTGATAGTCTGTTACAGGCTGCAAAATCAAACCTTGCAAGCGGTGATATGGTTACATTAGAGAAGACATTTACAGAATTAAAGACAGCAGGAACTGAACTCCAAACAACAATCAAAAATATGGTAGCAGAACGCTCTAACACAAGAGCAATCTCTTTTGCAAACAAGTATGTTACCAAAATAGACGAAGTTTTAGCACAAGCAAAAGAGCTAAACCTGTCTGAAGAGCAAATAGCTAAACTCCAAAAGGCAAAAGAAGAACTTGTCTCTAGTGGTAATCCAACTCAAATAGCAGTCAAAATTAAACGCGTCTATCAAATAAATCTGGATCTACTAGAAGCTAAAAATCAAAAAATTCTATCAGAAATATCCAAGCTTGAAAGCAGACTATTGCTACTAGAGCCAAAAATCGACGATACTATCAAACCAAAGTTTGACACAGCAAAAGCAATATTGACATCACTCAAAGACCCAACATCCAGCGACGATCCAATAAAACTACTCAGAGCACTAGACTCTACAATCAAAGAAATCGAGTCCTATCTGATGTCTTTACAATCATCAGAGACACCAAAATCGGAATTCCAACTATCTGACACAAAACAAGTTGAATCACTAAAAGCCGAAATAAAACAAGAAAAATCACAGGAAAAAGCAGAAAAACAAGAACGCCAAAAAGCCAAAGAACAAAACAAAACACAAAAACAAACAGAAATCTCTAGACTTGAGGCAAAACTAGCAGAGCTAGAACCGCACATAGATGAAAACATCAAACCAAAATTCGAATCCGCAAAATCCATGCTTGCCAAGCTCAAAGAAACTGGCTTGGATTCAAAAAAGACAATTCGAGCAATCAACACACTAATTGATGAAATTGTTCAATACATTGAAGATGTTGAAGACTCTCTTGATTCAGAGATTTCCAGATAGCACAACAAATCCTACAAAACTTCATATAGATTTTTAAAAACAGCAAATTTGCATGGCATCAAAGCAGATTTCTGTTGGCGTTGGCATACCAATGATAGTAGTGGGTGCATTGATGGCATTCTTATGGGCACCAACAAACATAGAATGGATTGAGACAATAGAATTTGTTGGCGGCCTGATTGGAATTTTGGGTGTTATCTTTTTTGTCGCAGGACTAATGTATACAAAACAGCCAGTCATATCCTAGTCTGAATTAAATAATGATTCCAGTTAGATCGACTACTTGAAAGTCAGACTCTTTGAAATATTTACTTCGCTTGAGGGGGAAGGCATACTTTATGGAACAAAAACTTTGTTTGTAAGACTAGCAGGATGCCCATTTACCTGTTTTTACTGCGATACAAAAGAGTCACTTCCAATGGATTCTGGACAGGAATATGATATTGAACAAGCCTGCTCTTTAATTGAAAAAAATCTTATCGACAAAACCTACAAGGTAAATTTTACAGGAGGCGATCCATTGGTCCAAGCAGAAGCAGTAGCTGAAATGGCAAAATTTATTCAAACAAAAAAAATTCCAACATATCTTGAATCATCATGCTATGACTCTGAAAAATTTGTCAAGGTTTTACCGTTTATTGATTTTGTCAAAATTGAGTTAAAGACAAAAGATTCTGATTTTGTTGATACAAAACATTATTCCATATTGATAGAAAATGCACTGGACTGTCTTAAACAATCAGTTACAGAAAAAAAACCAACCTACATCAAAATTGTTGTATCCGCAAAAACAGAACTGGACACATTTTCAGAGCTTGTGGAGAAAATCTTCAAAACAGTGGACAATAAGGATCTTAAGGGTTTTATAATACAGCCAACTTATGGAGTAGCAGAACCAACATTGCAAAAACTTTTGAGCTTTTATGATGTAGTTTATCCCCATTATACTGAGGTGCGTGTTGTACCGCAACTACACAAGCTAATAGGTGCACCATGAACAAAGACAGAGTACGAAAACTAGTACGAGAACTAATCATAGAGCTAGGCGAAGATCCAACTCGTGAGGGATTACGTGGAACACCAGACAGAATTGCAGACATGTATGAGGAAATATTCTCTGGCTATGACTCTGATTCAGAACTATCAGTCCAGTTCTCCGAGGATTCTGGTGCAGTAGTAGTCAAAGACATCAAATTTTATTCAATGTGCGAACACCACATGCTTCCATTCTTTGGCAAAATCAGCATAGCATATCTTCCAAACGGACGAGTCTTTGGTGTATCCAAGCTAGTCAGATTGGTTGAAAAATATGCAAAACGACTCCAAATTCAGGAAAGAATGACAAAAGACATTGCAGATGAGCTATATGCTCAAGGAGTCAAGGGTGTAATGATTCTCTCTGATGCAGAACACTTTTGCATGAAAATGAGAGGCGTCAAAAACGACGCAACAATGACATCTACTGCATATCGAGGCTTTTATGAAAGAAAGGAAAATCGCGTAGACATAGTCGCCATGATTCGTAATCATAAATCATCAATTCCTTGAAAAAGATAAATAATCAACAAAAAAGTTAGCCTTTTGTGGGAACACACAACAACGTACACATTCCAGGAGAATCCTGGCCGCATTTTACATGGCTCGCAATAGAGTTCTTTATTGTACTGGCCGCAGCAGCCTTTAGTTCTCGTGAAATCACACATCTGGTCGCAAAAGACGCAATACCGGTAATGCAAAACTGGTACTTTTTTGGAATAATTGCAGCCATAGTACTAGGTTGGTACATGGGAATAAGACATGGAATCCTACGCAAAAAGATCCTAGAAACTAGATACTAGATATTTTGTTTTATCTTTGATCCTTGATTCAATAAACGCGGCCTTTCTATTATTACAAGACTCGCATCTTCCACAATGATATCTAGAATTTGCATAACAGCTCCATGTCTGAAATATTTTATTGCCAAATTTCTCATAACCTAACCTTACTAGTGAGCTTTTTGAAATACCTACAGAATATGGAGACCAAACTCTGATTTTGTTTCTAATTCCCAGTCTAATCCCGTCAATTTCTCCTTGATTCATAGCAGACTCTATTTTCTTTGAAAAAGCTGGACGGCAGTCTGGATATTTCATGTCATCTGTGTGGGCGCCATATGCAACAAGTGATGCTTTTAGCGAAAAAGCCCAGGCAGTTGCAATTGTTACAAAAATTGCGTTTCTTATTGGTACTACAATAGAATATTCGAATTTGGTGGGAAGTGATTTTTTGGAACTAGTCAAAACATTACTTGTACCATATAATGATTTCATAAAGTCGAGCGGAATTATTTTGTGTTCTTTGAGATGTAGTGTTTTACCAACTTCTCTTGCAGCTGTTAATTCCTTTGAGGCTCGTTGTCCATAGGAAAATGTAATTCCATACAAATCATATTTTTTTGATAAATATGCTCCAAGGCAAAGAGAATCCAATCCGCCACTAAGAATTACAACCGCTTTTTTCAACTTAGATCGTTTTTGCGCCAACACTTGGCTTGCAAATTACAACCATGCAATCTGTTTTTGCGGATAGAAATCCCCTTCTCATTGCAGAGGATATTTTGTTGAGTTTTGATTTTTTGGTTGCAAATGAAATCACAGATGGTCCTGCACCAGAGATTGTTACTCCAAGAGCACCTGCCTTTAGTGCGTTCTTTTTAACTACAAAAAATCCCGGAATCAGGTGAGCCCTTGCTGGCTCTACTATTATGTCTTGTATGGAATTTCCAATTAGTGCAACGTCTTTTTGCACAAACCCTGCAACAATTGTTGCTGCATTTGATAAATTAATCACAGAATCTGATAGTGCAATTTGTTTTGGCACAACGCTACGAGAAACCTTTGTCTTTTTTGCAGGAACTGTAATCTTTGGAATTGCAATAACCAATCTAAGATCTGATGGTGGAGAAATCTTGAGCACATCTAATGGCTTTGTTCTCACAATAACAAATCCGCCCAAAACAGATGCAGACACATTATCATAGTGTATAGAACCTGCGCTTGCACGCTCGCCAACACCGGCGCATTCTACCAAAGTGTTTCCGTCTAGTTTTAGGCCAAATAATCTATCAAATGCAACTGCAGCTGCAGCAGCTGATGCTGCACTACTTCCCATTCCAAATCCTGCCGGTACTCCTTTTTTGATTTTGATTTGAATTCCACTCTGTATTCTGAATTTCTTTTTCATGTATTGGACTACAAGTCCAGCAGTGTTTTTGCTAGGAGAGGTAGGAACTGTATTTTCAGTAATGATTGTGACTCCTTGTTTTTGCTTTGTAAGTGTTACAGTATCATAAAATGCGTCCAGCGCAAGACCAAATACATCAAAACCTGGGCCCAGATTTGCAGTAGAAGATGGTGCTCTTACAGTAACAGAATTCATCAGTCTTCTATCTCTTCTCCTTGGTTAAGAATTCTGCTCAGAGAGCCTTCCAAATTTACCATGCCTTCTCCAGTTGCATTAGACACTGGAATCAATCCTTGCGCAAATCCAGACAGATTCAGGCTACGCAAAATGTTTGTTACAAGAACATATGTCTCACCATCTGTTTCTGCAGAGATGGCATTTTCCAGAGATTTCAGATTCGTAGTCCAACGTAATATTTCAGAGATCTTGCCAGCAATCAAATCTGTTTTGGTTAGAACATTGATGGTTGGTATTCCCATTCGCAATCGAATTGATGTGGCAAGTAATGCCATTGAAACAAAATTTACTGCAGTTGTAACTAGAACTCCATCATACAGAAATAATGCAGATTTTTGATCTGCCATGAAATTATTCACAAAATATGGCCCACTAGTTCGATACGCAAATAATTCTATTTGTCCTGGCGTATCAATTATAAGATAATCTGGATTCACCCTGTCTGTTTCTTCTTGTAATTCGTCAAGCTTGGATGCAATCAGATCATTTGCCATCATTAGAGCTCCATTTGGCCCAAGATCATATTGCTTCATTATTGATACTATGTCCACAGAGTCTCTAATGTCGATGTCTGGGGTGTATGGTAAAGATATCACGCCTGGGTCTAAATTCAAAATTGCAGTAAATGCTCCATTTCTGGTGTAATACTCGTGAATTTTTGATGTAAGTAATGATTTTCCAGAACCTGCGGTTCCTGAAACAAAAATTGCTTTCAATTTCTAAAAGTTAGAGTTGTTGGCTTATATTTGATTCAATTAGAGGCCTGCTAAAATGAAATGGCGAATTGTTGCATTTGCAGCTAGCCTAATTCCGTTCCTGATAATAGCTATATCTTTTGATGTAAAACCAGAAGATGTCTTTGCAGTTGGAATTATGAATTTTCTTGCGGCCTTTGCCGCAATGATGAGCAAGCTGTTCTTGCAAGGAGTGAAGTTCCATTATATCATAGGAGTATTCCATGGCAAGCTAGAATCTCTCTGGAGAACTATCTTTGTGAGAATTGGTTCTGAATTTGTAACTATGACAACACCAATGTTTGTTGGAGGAGAAGTAGTTCGAATATATTGGATGAACAAACGAGGTATGCCAACATCAAAGGCATCATGGATTGGAATTTTTGAAATTGTAACCGAAGTCTTGGCTGCAGGACTGCTATCCATTCTTGCTGGAGTAGTAGCTATCCTGAGTGGACATGTAGTAATCGGCACAGTTGTATTGGGTACTGCAATACCTGTAGTCAGTTTATGGTCGGGCTTGTTCTTTTTGACTGCCAAGCGAGACTTTCAAGTTCCCAAAATTTTCGTTAATATGGTTCTAAAAATTCGCAAAGAAAAAGGCCAGCAATATCTAGACAAGACAAATCAGTGGATGACAGATATTTGTACAATGACTCGCCAAAACATTCGTGCACCGCATGCAAAGAAGACTTTTGTGATATCATTTTTGATTTCATTGCTATCTTGGTTGGTTTTCGGAATTTCCTTCATGCTTATTTCATTTGGAAGTGATCAAGTCATAAATGCAATAGAATCAATATTGGCAGTGATGGCGGGAAATGCAATTGGAAATCTACCCATAACAGTTGGCGGTTCAGGCCTTGCGGAATTTGGCACATGGGCATATCTATCACACTTGGATGAATTCAAGTTGGAACTACCAAGCGATAGTGTAGAATGGAATACCATTATAGCTTGGAGAATTGCAACATATCAGTTACCAATTCCGATTACATGGTTTTTGTTAATGAAGATGGCATTGCGTAAATATCAGAAATCGATCAAGTAGAAACCAACCTCTATACTAAATATACATCATATAAGACATAGATTATATATAAGATATACACTATATACTATGTCAGATCCAAATCAAGCGCTTGAAGCTTATCTAGATTCTGTATACATAATGTCACACAGCCACAGCACCATGGCTTCATACCGGCTATCAGTTGTAAATAAAAACAAGACAGGTTTTCGTGATTTTCTTGAACAAAAATATGGTATTGATGAATTACAACTAGTAGAAAAGATCAAAAATCAAAAACTATACAACAAAAATGAAAATTCTGCAAAAGGGGTTGGAATCAGCTGACCAAAACTATATCATTACTGACATTCAGTCCAAGTCCCAGGATCAGCGACGTGGCAGAAACTTTGATGAGGCCACAATCAAGCCGTGGCACCTTCACTGGTTTATGGAAGAGATGAGCTCTGGATTTGATCTATCTTTGTACATGTCAGCTACAATAAACCTAGAATTATTCTGCAAGGAGACAGGATTCAGAAAGGACGAGGTCTATTTTATCAACGAGGATTCCAACATTCCACTAGAGAACCGCAAGGTCGTATTTCTCAAAACGGAATATGTCGAGGCGACATCTGAAAATGTCCTGCCAGACAAGATCATATCTCAGATAGAGGCAATTCTCAAAATCAGGCCCAGCCAGCGCGGAATCATACTGTTGACTAGCTATTCGCAGCTTGATTACATCATGGAAAAGATCTCACCTGAATTCAAGTCGAGATTGTTGCCACTTGAACGCGGCCAGGACAAATCAGAGGCAATTGACACACATCGCGGCGTGCCAAATTCTGTTTTGATCTCGCCTGGATTGGAATCAGGCGTAAACCTGCCAGATGATGACAGTATGTTCCAGATTATTGTAAAGGCTCCCTACTATCCAACTGTGGATGATTTACGAATGAAAAAGATTTACGATTCAGAGGCTGACCATAGAAGATACTATCTAAAATCGGCATTCCGGTTATTGCAGATGGCAGGCAGAAGCATCAGGCACGTCAAGGACAGCGCAATGACCTATGTTTTGGATACCAAGGCAGAGCGCATGATATACCATCAGAGAAACGATCTACCAAAATGGTTCATGGACGCCTGCGAGGGCATACCAAGATAATTAATTGCGTAAAAATTCTGTCCAGCTCCAAGTGTTATGTAGTCTATTGGGATCAGGCATAAATTCCAAAAACGATATGATTCCAACATTAAACGAGTTTTCAAGTATAGCATCTACAATAAGGGAATTTGAGTGTCTTGACTGGGATGTATGCGTCAGTGAGTTTGGTATGCCAGTGGAATCTATTCCTGCAACATTTTACGAATTCTCGCTGATACGACAAACGATTCGAGGATTCGAATCAGCAGACTGTGTACATGTGGTTGGAACGCGTATGTAGGTATGGTGGTATTTTTGCCCTTTTGATTATATTCATCATGGTACGAAACATCATACAATATCGAGATGTTCATGGATTGATACGGAGATGATTAGCTTTATAGCTGCTCAGAGAATCTGATCTACAAAATGCTCAAGAATCGATGGTTTCTACACAACCCATCCATCTAAAATTGATAAATACTATCAATGCGCACTATCTCTGAATACTGTATGGAAGTATATGACCACTCCATCATTGAATCTATTGAAATACGAATGATTAGACCATCAAAATTCCCAGTAAGGTATGATGATTACAAAAATTCCATAGATTTTACAAATTTGAAAACCAGTATATCGGAACATGGATTATTGCAACCCATAGTTGTAAGGCCTCTTGAACACGGTTATGAGATAGTAGCAGGTCACAGACGATTCAATGCATGTAAGAGTCTGAGGTGGAGATTCATAACTTGCAAAATTAGAGAATTTTCTGACAAGGCGGCATTTGAAGTACAACTAACTGAAAACATTCAACGAAAGTCAATGGATCCAATTAAGGAAGCTGAATCATATCAGAAATATGTCGTTGATTTTGGTTGGGGTGGAATTGGTGAGTTGGCAAAAAAAATTGGTAAAAGCAACGAGTATGTATCACATAGAATTCAATTATTGAAACTACCTTCTGAAGTCAAAGAGAAGATCGTTCTCAACAGCATTAATGTCAGTCAAGCAATGGAACTGGTTGGTATGGATTCTGATCTTAATTCTCAATTAATTGACGATGTAGTAAATAACAAACTTACAGTTAGACAAATTCGTAAAATCAAAAACACCAACAAAAGTTCTTACCACGACAAATCCACAGATAGTGAAAAGGATCTTCAAATAATTAAAAAGACAACTTTGACATTAAAACTGACTCTAAATAGACTGGATGAATTAATAGGAGAATCGCAAAAACTTTCTCCAAAAAAACGAGTAGAGCTGGTCGATTTCCTAATGGATCTTAGACGAAAAACTCATTTGATGATTGATGAATCGATTAAAGAGAATAAAAAATTACAATAATTATCTGCCGACGTCGACTATTTTCCGATAAATGGCGGCACCCATTCTTTGAGGAATGTTCTGTATTCTTCTTCAGTGTATGTCAAACCTAAAAAAGAAGCACTAGTTTGTGGAAGACAGTCATAGACTTCATAAATTTGAATGATGTCTCCAAAAAGATTTCTGTAGATATCACTTTCTTCATCTGCCATCTCATTAGACAAAAATGATTTTATTGTGATCCAATCATACCCTCCGCGAGTTTTTCCAGAGAAGACAACAAACGGTGCATCATTAAGATACTTCTTTAATCCTTCCAATCTCTTTGGTAAAGCTTGAGATGTTCTAAATGTGACTAAATCTACTCTGACAACTCTACTAGGAATTTTTTTTACATCTATTGAAATTGTATAGTTTTTGATAATTTTATCGGCTTCTAAAATTGAAATTCGTGACTCTATTTCTTCTCTTGATACGTTATATCCAAATCCCTTCAGATAATCCCACAACTCAAATAAATCTTGTTTTGAATTTTGAGCAAGGGCTGAAATAATTAATTGATCTATTTTATCAATCACGAGTAAAACAACGCTTTTCTGATATTTACGTATTTTTAAAAAAATCAGCCTGAGGAAAAAACAAAAGTTATCTGTCAGTGCTTTAATAAGGAAATCTTATGACTGCGGTCTTATCTGAGAATGTAGGTTATCTATTACTTGTTGGAATTGGAATGATTTTGACTTTGTCCGTCGTTCTAATGGTAAAAGCCGAGACAAAATGGCTTGGAACTAGAAAAACCTCCGAATGGTTTTACACTGCTGGTAGAACAATCAAGACTGGATTAATTGCATCATCAATTATTTCAGCGTGGACGTGGGCTGCAACACTTTTACAATCTTCCACAGTCACATATGAATTTGGAATTGCAGGTTCATTTTGGTATGCTGCCGGCGCATCGATTCAGGTAATATTGTTTTCAATTTTGGCAATAGAACTAAAAAGAAAAGCACCGACGACTCACACATTTCCTGAATTGGTTTATGCTAGATATGGTGAACACTCTCACAAAGTCTTTCTTTTTTTTGGATTAATGACAAATACAATTGTTACTGCAATGTTAATTCTTGGTTGTGCCGCAGTGCTCAATTCTCTAACTAACGTTCCAATTTTTTATGCTGTATTTTTAATTCCATTTGGAATTATCTTCTATACTGTATTTGGTGGATTGAAAGCAACACTTTTTGCAGAATATATCAACACTGCTACAATTTTTTCAATCATATTGATCTTTGTAACTGTGTTTTATTTTGTCAGTCCTGATATAGGTGGAATATCTGGAATGTATGAGAAACTTTCAGAGGCATCTGTACTGAAACCAGTTGCGGGAAATTCTATGGGAAGTTACATTACTTTGGCATCGATGGGAGCATTGATCTTTGGAGTGATAAACATAGTTGGAAATTTTGGAACTGTTTTTGTAGATCAATCTTATTGGCAGCGTGCTATTGCCTCAAGACCTAGAGCTTCTGCCGGTGGTTTCATTCTTGGCGGCATTGCATGGTTTGCAATTCCATTTGCATTAGCAACCACATTGGGATTAACTGCTGTAGCACTAGACATTCCTTTGACTGGTGAGCAAATCCGTCTTGGATTAGTTGCTCCTACTGCCGCAGTGGCAGTAATGGGGGATGTTGGAGCTATTCTAATTTTGAGTATGGTTCTAACAGCCGTGATTGCAGCAGGTTCTTCACAATTGATTAGTGTTTCATCTTTAATGACTTATGATGTTTATCGAACGTATCTCAAACCTTCTGCAACTGGACGTGAATTGATGAGGATCTCTAGATTCACAATACTTGGATTTGGTATTGGTATGGGCGTCTTGGCGTTGTTAATGTTTCAATCAGGACTTAGCTTGCAGTATCTATACCTGGCAATGGGAATAATGATTGGTTCAGCTGTTGCGCCTATTTCTTTATCTATTCTCTGGAAAAAAACAAATCGATATTCTGCAACACTTGGTGCAATTATAGGATTGATTTCTGGTATTGTCGTTTGGTTAGGATCATCGGCTCTTATGATTGGTGAAATCAGCATCTACTCTACTAGTCACATGGTTCCTTTGTTATTTGGAAACCTTGCATCATTGGTAATTAGTTTGTGTATTGCACTTGGTGGAAGTTTTGTTAAACCAGAGAACTTTGATTTCAACATTTTGAAGCAAAAAATTCTCCTAGTTGACGATAAAATTCGCACCAAGATAAAAAATGACACTGATGAAAAACTCTTGGTAAAATCATTAAGAATATGCAAAATTGTAGGTCTGTGTTTTTCTATAATTATTGTTGTTGTATTTCCAGCATCTCTTTACATTAATGACTATGTATTTTCTTTGGAATCGTTTGTATATTGGGTCTTAATGGCAATTACCTGGGCATTTATTGCAGCTGGAATCACAATATTGATTCCAATTATTGAGGCAAGAAAAAGTATATCTGAAATTTTATCACGAGCTAGTTCTTCTAATTCCAAGTCACATGAAGAGGAACATTTTGATGATGAAACTCCTCTTACAAAAATTTTGGTTCCTGTTGATGGTTCAGTGAAATCTCTAAGGGCATTAAATCACGCAAGCTATCTTTTTAGAACAAATTCTAAACTGAGAATTTATCTTTTACATGTAATTGAATGGACAGATGAAAATGATGAAAATATAGATGACGAAATATCTAACCAAATGCAAGAACAGGGTCGCTTAATCTTACGCAGCATCTCAATCCCTAAAAATATGAATGATTATCAAAGGATTGTAAAACTAGGAAATCCAGCAAAAAAAATCGCGGAGGTGGCTAATTCCTTGGGAGTACAAGCAACTGTAATGGGTAAAACAGGTCTTGGAAATACGGAAGATGATATTGGTCATGTCGCAAATGAAGTTCTTAAAACTTCAAAAACGCCAGTAGTTTTAATCTGAATTTTCTAAATCCTGAATTTCTAAAGAAATTTTTCTTTTTGAAAAATTATCTACAAAAAACTCTATTCTAATTTTCAAAATCTCGTTTTTTTGATTCAACTTATTTAATGCCTTTTTTGACTCTAAATTTTTAAAAAAATCATAAAATAAATTATTTCTTAGAGAAAAAACACAATTATGTGCAATCACTATAACAAATTGTTCTATGGAAATACAAGAGTCTCTGCCTAATGCAGTTACTGTGTCTTCATACATCAATTTGAAATTTTTTTCATGCTGTTTGTCAAAATTTAATTCTGCAGAAACAACTTTTTCAAGAAAACTGACTATATATCTAATCCAAATCATAAATTTTGAATGATTTTTGGATAATTATCAATTACAATTTTAAAATCTTTTATTAATCTAAAATTGAAGAAAATTACGTCATGTTTGATTTTATTCCTTTTTCAGTAAACTACAATTCTTTGGAATGGGAATTATAATGGGATTAACTCATGCGTTTGAAGCAGATCCTTTTTCTTCAATCTATTCATAACTTGGATTTAGAGGAACAACTAGAAGTTCAAATTTAGCAATTATACGAAATGGTTTCTCTTGTTCATCTAAACAGCGTCTGTTTTGGGGTTTAGGTCATTGATCATTGGCATCACCATTCTGATGGAGCTTTTCATACACATGAGCACATTCATATCGAAAAACTTCATCATCACTCCCACAAACCATTCTTGATTGGATTGATTCATGGGTTATCTGGAAGTGGTACAATATTGCTGCATTTGGAGCAAACATTCAACAAATTTCGGAACTCTTTTGGTTTATGGGATTTTTTTGGGATTGGTTCAATATCTGAGAATGTTTGTTGTATCTTTACTAATGGAATTATCTTTGTATTTTTTAAAAATTTCAAGAATTTTGGAAAAGTGTTTAGATATGTGAGTGGTTCCTTCTCAATAATTTTTGGATTTGTTTTGATTTTTCAAAATGTCTTTATTGTCTCAATAGTCTAGTTTTTTCTTATTTTGTAAAAATCCTTCTTGATAATTTTCTTTCTAACTATTTTAATAATCTCGATAATTGTTTCTCTTACAGAGTTTGTTTCTAATCCTAGGATTCTTACTAGAATTCCTCTATTCAAATTTGAGATAGTTACTCCTGCAAAAATTTTCTTGTTTGTTTTTAATACTTCTGAGATTTTACCTTCTAATTCTAAAATTGATTTTTCATTTGAAACGATATAGACACTTCCTAAAATATCGAATTCCCCAAAAATTCCAAACTTTTTGATTTCCTGTTTTTTCGGTTCCATATTTGAAATATCTAAAATAATTTTGTCTCCATTTTTATCATTTATCTCTGTCTTCAAATAACAAATTTCAAAATCAAAATTTTCATTCATAGCCATTCTGCCAGGAGTAATTATTTCAGAATACACCGCGGTTGCAGTTTCATCAACAATTAGTTCAGTCTGTTGAAAAAATTTTGAATTACTGTATGGAATTATCTGATCAGGAATGTACTCCAAATACGAATTTTCCTCCAAAGTAATCCTGGACCAAACTGATGCCCAATTGGAGTCCATACTGTAAATTCTTGTTGCACCCTGAGTAGTGATATGTGCCTGAGAATCTTTTTTCATGGTGATTTCAATTTTGTATCTGTCTCCTTGAAGAATTCCGCCTGACGAAGACATGATGTACAGGTACGATAATCCCGAATTATCTTTTGACAAAAGTGATTTTTGTACGTGTAGTGGTGTCTCACTATACAAATTTCTCACAACACTTTCTCCAAGAGCGTTTACTTCAAATTCTGCTTTTAAAAATCCGGTTTTTCCAGACTTTCCAACTTCTAACTGAGAGATTTTTTTATCAAAAAATTTTATCTGCTCTGGAATATTTTCCGGAATGTATGTTTTATCTATTTCAAAACTTCCCAAATCAATCACTTATCTCCTTCGGTTTAGAGTTAAACAAAACATCATGAGTAATCAATTCTGCTAATTTGTCTAAACCCTCATCTGTGAAACAATTTAGAAACAAAAATGGTTTTTCTCCTCTTATTTTCTGTGCGTCATTTTTCATTACTTCTAAATTTACACCAACATATGGAGCAAGATCAATTTTATTGATTACTAAAAGATCACACGTCTCAATCCCTAGTCCTCCTTTTCTTGGATATTTGTCTCCTCCAGCCACATCTACTACATATATGAAATAGTCTGCCAACAGTGGACTAAAAGTAGTTGTAATGTTATCTCCACCACTTTCAATAATTATTAAATCTAGATTGGGAAATTTTTCTTCTAAATCTTCAATTAATGAAATGTTCATTGATGGGTCTTCTCTAATTGCTGTATGGGGACACCCTCCAGTTGCAACTCCTATCACTAATTCCTCTGGAATTAATTTCTGGTCAGTTGATAGATTTTTCCTTATCCTATCTGCATCTTCTTTTGAAATTACATCATTAGAGATAATGCTTATTTTATAGCCTTTTTTTGCCAAAAAAGGAACTACCTTCTCAATAATCATGCTCTTTCCTGAGCCTACTGGTCCACCTATTCCCACTCTGGGTATTCTGTTCAACTAATCACCTATGTTACAAACATTTTTGATTGAATTTCTTGATGCTGCATTTGATAAATTTCAAGTTCTGGGCAAAATTGCCATATGTCAAATGAGTTTCTATGAATATTTTGTTCAATATTTTTTGAAATTATATTTTTTAATTTTTGGATAATTTTTTGCCCATCTACATGATGAATTATTCCTAATCGAAGTGCTGCACCAACATTGGTAACCACAAGATTGTATAGGTACATTGTCAACGTATCTATTTTTGAAATTTTCATACAGTAACACGAAAATGCAAAAACAACTAGATGATTTCCAGAAATCGTCCCATCTGAGACAGATTGTTGTAACCATGATATTTTTTCATTATTTTCTAAAACTTCTACAATGGTTTTCACTAATTGTTTTCCAATTCTAATTGAGGCATCTCTAGATTCTTTGTTTGTTCTAAATGCACAATATTCATTATCCAAAAGAATTATCTTCTCAAAATCATTTTTTTCAATAGATTCGTATGTCTTTGCCAACAAAATGCATTCGCTAGAACCAATTTGTTGCTCAATCATTGTTTTATTAAATTCAAAAATCTCTGATTCAGTTTTGATTCTTTTTTCTAAAAATATTTTTTCTAATCCGTTGGATATTGCATACATTCCTGTTGGAAAAAATGAATCTGATAATTGTAGCAAGCTTAATTTTTCTTCAATTTCAATGTTCATGTACATCTGCTCCGTCTGATGGAAAAAAAACTCTCTCTTCAATTTTAATTGATTCTGTACATGTAGCCCTTTGAAAAAGAATTTTGAATGTTTCCAACTCCACATCATTAATTATTGGAAAGTAGATTTTTCCTTTTTCTAGTTGTATGGCTTTGTGTCTATTTCCTATAATGTGTCCTAGTAACACTAATTCATCATTTGTTACTTTGTTTTTTAGATTCAATACAATTGTCTTTTCTGGCATCTGTCTGATTACAATCAAATTTTCATCAGCTTTGAGCACGTCGCCATCATGCAAGTGGGTTCCAGAAGGAAGATTCAAACCTAAATCCAATCCCTTTTTTGAATTTTTTCTCATTCTGTTTTTTGATAATTCAATTCTGGTTAAACTCAATTCGTCCGAATTGTTATCCAATAATTTAAGAATTTCTTTATCGTGATGAATATTTGAAAAAACTTGAGAGATCTCAAACATAACTATTTTTCTCAAAGATATGAATAATAATTTTTATGATTTTTCATTAATTGTTAAATAGGCTTAGGTCAAGTTCTACTATGATGTTTACGCCAAGGGAGATAGATAAATTACATATTTTTCTTGCAGCGCAATTGGCTGAGAGACGAAAGAAACGAGGATTGAAACTAAATCACCCAGAGTCAGTCGCATTAATTACTGATTTTATTTTAGAAGGGGCACGTGACGGAAAATCTGTTGCAGAATTAATGAGTCTTGGGAAACAAATTTTGACACGAGATGATGTTTTGTCTGGTGTTCCAGAATTGATACACTCCATTCAAGTCGAAGCCATGTTTGATGACGGCACTAAACTTGTAACTATTCATGAACCAATTGTATAAGATATGAAGCCTGGAGAATATTTTATTTCAAATGAAGAAATTATAGCCAATGAGGGTAAACAAACAAAAAAAATCAACGTAACAAATACTGGGGATAGACCAATCCAAGTTGGCTCTCATACTCACTTTTTTGAATCAAACAAAGCTCTCAAATTTTCACGTCAAGAAGCATATGGGTTTCATCTCAACATTCCATCTGGAACGTCTTTGAGATTTGAACCTGGTGACTCTAGAGATATTGAATTAGTAGAGTATGGTGGCAAGAAGATTGTCTTTGGATTTAGTGGATTGGTAAATGGTGATTTGAATTTGAAAAAAGAACAAGCCATTCAAAAAGCAATAGCGCAAGGATTTCAAGGTGCATCATGACTCTAAAGATCCCAAGAAAGACATACGTTGATCTTTATGGTCCAACAAAGGGTGACAAAATTCGTCTTGGCGACACTGATTTAATTATTGAAATTGAAAATGATCATATCAAATACGGAGATGAGGTTGTCTTTGGTGGTGGAAAGAGTGCTCGAGATGGCATGGGTCAGGCAAGTGGAGTTCTCAGAAAAGACTCTCTGGATTTAGTAATTACAAATGCTATCATTATTGATCCTGTGATGGGAATTATCAAAGGAGACATTGGAATTAAAGATGGATTGATTGTTGGAATTGGAAATGCAGGAAATCCAAATGTGATGGATGATATTGACATGGTGATTTCATCAAACACAGAAGTCATTGCAGGAGAACACGTCATTTGTACTCCTGGCGCAATTGATACTCACATACATTTTATCTCGCCTCAGCAAATCATTCATGCAATTTGTAATGGTACAACTACAATGATCGGTGGTGGTACAGGGCCTGCAGATGGAACAAATGCAACAACGTGCACTCCTGGCGAGTGGAACATTCACAGAATGATCGAATCTGTAGAAGAGTTTCCGGTAAATTTTGGATTTTTGTGTAAAGGAAATGATTCAGAAGAGGAATCATTATTTGAGCAGATTGAATCTGGTGCATGTGGGCTAAAACTACATGAAGATTGGGGTTCAACTCCAGCAGCGATTGATTCTGCACTACGAGTTGCAGATAAAACAGATACTCAAGTTGCAATTCATACTGACACACTAAATGAATGTGGATTTATTGATGACACAATTAACGCAATCAACGGAAGAACAATTCATACTTATCATACCGAAGGAGCGGGTGGAGGGCATGCTCCTGATATTTTAAAAATTGCAAGTGAGCAAAACGTTCTCCCCTCATCCACAAATCCTACTAGACCATTCACAGTTAACACATTGGCAGAACACTTGGATATGATGATGGTCTGTCATCATCTAAACCCTTCAGTTCCAGAAGATGTTTCATTTGCGGAATCCAGAATTCGCGGTGAAACAATTGCAGCCGAAGATGTTTTGCATGATACTGGGGTTCTAAGTATGATGTCCTCTGATAGTCAGGCAATGGGTCGTGTTGGTGAAGTTACTACAAGAAATTGGCAAACAGCAGACAAGATGAAAAAAATGACTGGACGTTTACCTGAAGAGACTGGCGAGAATGATAATTATCGAGTAAAGAGATACATTTCAAAAATCACCATCAATCCTGCAATCACACATGGAATTTCAAAATATGTTGGCTCTATTGAACCTGGAAAGCTAGCTGATATTGTTATTTGGTCTCCTCACTTCTTTGGAGTAAAACCAAAGATGATTATCAAAGGCGGATTTATTGCATATTCCTTAATGGGTGATCCTAATGCCTCAATACCAACTACTGAACCGATCTATTATCGTCCTATGTTTGGTGCGTTTGGAAAAGCAACTCAATCTACCTCTTACACATTTACGTCGAAATTAGCAATTGAGAAAGGATTGGAGAAAAAAATCAACACTGGAAAAAAATTGGTTCCAGTTACAAACTGTAGAAACATTGGTAAAAAAGACATGATGTACAACAACTCGACACCAAAAATTGAGATCAATCCTGAAACATATCAAGTCAAAGTTGATGGAAAGACTGCAACAGTTGATCCGTCCACAAGTGTTTCTCTAAATAGATTGTACTTTCTTTATTGATTATATTCTCTTAATTTATTGTCGATGTCGGCAGAAATGTCTGAAAAATTGTATATAAACAAAATAATTTCATTAATTGATAAGTAATATTGTCGTTTTGAGATATTGTGAATTCCAAAAAACTCCTGGCATTTTCCCCACTGCTGTTGCTGATTGGAGTATCTTTTTTCGGTACGTCTCAAAATGCATTTGCGGCAGGTTCTATTTCTGAGGGATTTGCAGTTGGAAAAGCACTACCTGAGTGGATTGGCTGGGCAATAGTTGTAGGTCTTGGAGCTGTTTTTGCAGTAATCATTACACTCGAAGTAAAAATTGAAGAAAGATACCTGGGTGTTCACCAGACCTCTGAGATGTTTAACACGGCTGGAAGAAAAATCAAAACTGGTTTAACTGCAGCAGCAATTGTTTCAGCGTGGACGTGGGCTGCAACACTTTTACAGTCTTCAACAGTGGCATATCAATACGGGATTAGTGGACCATTCTGGTATGCTGCCGGCGCATCAATTCAGGTACTGTTATTTGGAATTTTGGCAATTGAACTAAAGAGAAAAGCGCCAAATGCTCATACCTTCCTAGAAATCATTCGTGCAAGATTTGGTGATGGTTCTCACAAAGTGTTCCTGGTATTTGCATTAATGACAAACATGATTGTTACTGCGATGCTTTTGCTAGGCGGTTCTGCTGTTGTCAATGGACTTACTGGAATGAACATTTCAATTGCCGCATTTTTAATTCCATTGGGTGTTATGATTTACACACTTGTTGGAGGTCTCAAAGCAACCTTTGTTGCTGATTATATGCACACAATTATAATATTTGTTACAATTTTGGCATTTGTATCTGCAGTCTATATCAACACAGACATGACTGGCGGTGTTGAGGGAATGTATCAAAAATTAACTGAGGCTGCAAAGCTTAGACCAATTGAGGGAAATGCAGCAGGTGCATTCCTTACAATGGCTTCAGTAGGTGGTTTGATGTTTGGAATTATCAACATTGTTGGTAACTTTGGAACTGTCTTTGTTGATCAAGCATATTGGCAAAGAGCAATTGCTGCAAAACCATCTTCAACTGTAAAAGGTTTCTTACTTGGCGGCGCATGCTGGTTTGCAATTCCGTTTACTTTGGCAACAACTATGGGGCTGACTGCGGTCGCGCTTAATGTAGACCTTACTCCAACCCAGGTTCAACTCGGACTAGTAGTTCCAGCTGCTGCAACAGCACTAATGGGTGATATTGGCGCAGTTATGGTTCTAACTATGTTATTCATGGCAGTAACCTCTGCAGGTTCTGCAGAATTGATTGCAGTATCTTCGCTTGTAACCTATGATATATATCGTACATACAAGAATCCAAATGCATCTGGAAAACAACTTGTCAAAGTTTCCAGAGCAACGATTGTAGGATTTGGATTGGGTATGGGTGGTTTAGCTGTATTACTATTATCAATGGGACTAAGTCTTGGCTTTGTCTATCTTGCAATGGGAATCTTGATTGGTTCTGCAGTAATTCCAATCGCACTGACTATTCTTTGGAAGAAAACAAATCGTGTTGCTGCAACACTTGGTGCAGTCATCGGACTAATTGTTGCAATCGCTACATGGATTGGAGTCGCAGTTTCGTTGCCAGAGTTTGGTGGTGAGCTAAGTCTTGCAAGTCTTGGTCATAACTACTCCATGTTGTATGGAAACATTGCCGGAATCATCACTGGCGGTGTTATAGCATTAATTGGAAGTGCAGCCTCAAAGACAAACTTTGACTGGGCAGACCTCAAGAAGAAAATCACACTTGTTGACGTGAGTGAGACAGAACTTGCCAAAGTTTCAGAAAACGAAGAGACTCTCAAAAAGGCATTCAGATTCAGTTTGCTTGGTGGAGGTATCATGACTTTGGTATTAATTATTGTATGGCCAATGCCCCTGTTTGCATCAGGATTGGTTTTTGATGTAGCAAGTTACGGAATTTGGGTTGGAATCTCAATTATCTGGGTGAGTGTTGCATCATTCTTCATCATATGCCTGCCTATCATTGAGGCACGCAAAGGAATTGGATCTATAGTTGGTGGAAAGAAAGTGGATGACACCCACAAATGACTTCGTGTACTGGCTGTAATGAAACACTTGGATGGAAGAAATACAGATTCCAAAAACAATGGAGAATTCAAGGTTACTTTTGTAAAAAATGTATGGAGAATATAGGGCATGACTTTGATGAACATGGCAAAGTTACACAACCAAAAAGAATGTGTGACTATTGCAACCAAGAGTTTTATTTTTTAGATTCTGTGAATGTTGACAAAAAACTAAAGCGCTGTTGCAGCATTTGCAAGAATCTTGATCCTGCAGAAGCTGGAAACCCTAGTCTTCCACAAGTTCCACCCAGAATTCCTATGATGATGGGACTATTTGCAGCATTTGGAATAATGCTAATGCTTGCAGGCTTTGTCTATGTGGTGATGGTTGCCCCTCAATCCGATGCAGGATTATTACACATCGTTCTTGGAAGTACAATGTCTGGTGCTGGATTCATGCTTGCACGAAAGATGATCAAAGTAAGAAATTTGGTTCTTGGAAAAAAAGAAAGAATTTCTAATGAGGTTCTTACTAAATGACTCAATACAAAAAGATCCCTACCACAGTAAGCGGTATTTTTGGGAAGCGTTTCAAATTATATAGTCAATAAATCCCAAGTTTCAATTATGGTGATAAAATGTTAAGAACTGCAAATCCAAAATATAGAAAATACATGTATGCTCTAATGGGTATCTGTACTGCAATTATCATTCTTGTAAATCTCTAATATCTAAAAATTGACTGATTGGGCTGGTGTAGGAACAGTCGATTTTTGAGTATTTTGTAGATCATAATTTTTTTCATATCTTCCATATGGTCTAAATGATTTAGAAGCTAAATCGTCAAAGCTTGTTCTATATGGCAATATGATTCATCTTGCAAAGCTGATACTCTTTTTTTTCTCGTGAACGAAAAGCCACCAAAAGCTCGACTTCCCCGTGCCTAAGTTTACGCGAAAATCTGAAGCCCACTACTTAATTCATGAGGCTCTCAAAACAAGCTTCTGCTGTATATACTAGGATTTGTTTTGATACAGATCTTGCTTTTCTTCATTTCCAAGAGCTTCTATCAGTTCTTCGTGCTCTTTTACAAACTCTTCAACAAATTTCTCATCTGACCTGTTCATACTTTACTTACCTGTTTTGCGATATATAAGATTATTTTGTAAATTGTCTCCATATTTACATCGCATCTTTCTTCTTGAATATCAACCAAATTGGCAAACGTTGTAATCTGAGCAATTCATAATTCAAAGTCAATATGACTGCAGAAAAAAGCATTGACAATACCCATCAAAAAATTCAAGATATTTTAAGAAAAAGTGAGGATGATTTTGAAAACAACAACCCCCTATATCTGGATGAAAAGGCAAACATTGTATCTTTAAAGGAAATATTTGACGCCGAATCAATAGACGGAAATCCTGTGACGTTAATATCAGTAACCATGAATCAATTTGACACTAGGGAATTTCCAGCATTTGAGAAATACATCAAAACAGAACTAAAGTATCCCAGATATTATTATGGGCTGTGGAAGGATGACAAAAAATACAAAGCCGGAAATGACTATAAGAAAAATTCTCCGGCCCATGGGGAAAAGGTATCAAATTCATGACATGACAATTTTTGGTACCCCTGATATTTCAAATAAGGAAAAAAGAGCAGAAAATTATTTTTTTGACTTGAGATGATCTTCCAGAAATTCCAAAAACAGACCGGTAAACGTGCTTATATAGCGAAATTATACGGTAGAAACCAACTTATCTCTTGCATAATTTTTACAAAACATGTCAGTCAAAGATAAAATTGTTGTAATTACTGGTGCATCAAGTGGTATTGGTAAATCAACTGCAATAGAATTTGCGAGTAAGGGCGCAAAGCTGACTCTAGTATCAAGAAGAAGGGAAAAACTAGAAGAACTACAACAATTCTTATCAAAATTTAACACTGAAATTTTAGTCTGTCCTTGTGATGTTTCCAACAAAGATCAAGTCAAGAAAATGGCTGACCAAGTAATGGAAAAATTTGGTAAAATCGACATTCTGGTAAATAATGCAGGATTTGCTATCTATGGTACAGTCTCAGATCTTTCAATTGAAGAAATAGAATCACAAATGCAAACAAACTATCTAGGTATGATATATTGCACAAAAAATTTCTTACCAATACTACAAAAACAAAACTCTGGTCACATTGTGAATGTGGCATCAGTTGCAGCGTCGTTTGGTTTACCAGGAATCGCTTCATACTGCGCATCAAAATATGCAATGCTTGGATTCTCTGAGGGACTAAAACACGAGCTAAAGGGGACAAAAATAGGCGTAACTGTTGTCAGCCCAATCATGGTCAGAACAAATTTTTTTGATCATGAGTCTTTTGGTAAAATGCCAAAATATTCTCAGACCTCACTAGATCCAAAAACAGTGGCAAAAGCCATTCTATCAGCATCCGAATCATCACGACTTGAAATAATTGTGCCTAGCATAGTTAGAGTCGGTGTATGGCTAAAACACACCATACCATTCATAATAAATCCAATTATGGGCGCATCATTTAGAAAATTACAAAAATAATTCTATTCTTCTGCATTGTCTGCAGAATTATCATCAGATGCAACATCCATAAGTGCCAGCTTTTGTAGCTCAAATTGATAAATAGCAGACATTTCAATTTCTTTTTCTTTTTTCAAAAACTCCACAGTCTTTTTTTCCAGTGGTGCCTTCAACATGTTTATCATAAACTCGTATACAACACCTGTCTGGCAATCTGTTGTCTTGATGTTTTTTGGTAGATCCAGAGTCACAATATGGCGACCATCTTCCACTGCTTCGTATAACTGTGTATCAATTTTTTTATCAGATTCGTATACTTCTAGAATATAACCCATTCTTGTAAATGGTTCTGGTTTTGCGAATTTTGCATTCTTGATATCATTTAAAACCCAATCTGGGAGCTCATCCTTCTTTTTTACCAAGATGTACCTGTCCTACAGCTTGTCTTTTTTACTTTTTTGCCACCACTCTAGATAGTCGTAGTGTTTATCTTCTCTTGTCGGATCTCGTCTGTTTACTCTTTCTCGAATATCGCCTACCTGTTCTCGTGTGGCATACAAACCGCATCTTTTACAGATGTAGTGTTTAGTTACTGGATCAAATTTCATAGGAATCTCAATTTGCTCTAGGAGCTTTTGCATCCCATCTTGGTTTTCACTGGCAGTTTCTCGCTCAATTACTGCCTTGCGTTCTCTTGCTACACATTCTGGGCAATTAACCAATGAATCTGCCATAGAATTTTTCCATAAAAGCGTTCCCACTGGAAATCATGTAATCTGGTACGCGGATTATATCATCATCCCTTTCGGTCATTTCGCCCATCGAAATACCGCGTACCAGACTATTCTAATACGATCAAAAAAGCTATTATCTCTTATCGTGCTTCTAGCATTTCTGCAGCTAGCTTAGCAGTTGTCTTGGCACCATTTGCCACAAAATTTCTTTGATATTCTGAAATGGCTTGTTCAAAGTTTTGATAGTTTTCTTTTAGTTTTGCTATGTTAGAAACTAGCTGTTTTGTGTTGTTCGCTAAAATTCCTAGATTGTGTTCTTGTGCCCATTTAATCTGGTTCGTCTGTTCGTCATATACTGGTATCCCAATAATTGGTTTCCCCTTGATACCGATTATTTCGCCCATCACTGTATGTGAACCATTTATGACTGCATAATCACACTGTTCTAGCACATTTTCTTTTTCCGATTCTGATAAAAATCCAACATCAATCTGAATCCAATCAGTTTTTTTTTCTAATGCTTCTGATATCGAATATGTTTTTCCATCATTCGTTTTTACTTTATTAATAGAAGAATCAAGTCTTGCATGCGAAATAATTCTTTTCTCGTTTTTCATTTGAGAAAACGACTCTTCGTATTTTTCTCCAGTGATATCATTTGTTGACTTGTTTCCGGTTCTCATCCAATAACCAAATTTGTGTCCTTCGATGAGTCTTTCCAAATCAGATCTAGTGTTAGATTTTTTGTTTTTGTCTGATGCAAAATGGCCAACATACACTATTTTATGCCTAAGTTTTTCTGGAAAATTGAGATTATATTCACATATTGTATATGGAGGGGGAGAATCAGCTACTACAATCTTTGTGGCCTTTGCAATTTGTTTTGCGATAAACAAAACTCCTGGATAAAAGTAAAATCTGGACTTCCATAGCTTCGGCATGAATTGGTTTGTTATGAATATGGATGGTATGTTTCTGTTTTTTGCTAAAACATTTGGACCCATATCTCCATCACTAATAACTAGATCAAATTTCAGCGAATCAAATAACTCTCGTTCTTTTCTTAGATACGCTGCAACTTGTTTTACAATTGGTGGACGGCCATGGATTGGTAGTAACGCATTAAGCATTGATACGAATACGTCAGGACCGTATTTTCCGTCTATTGGTGTTGGGGCAAGAGCCTCATGTACATTTTCTTTTGGAAATTTTTGGAGTAGCTGTTGATAGATTTCCTCTTTGCTGGCATAATGTGGTTCATAATCTTTGATAAAATTTGGTAATTCTTCATTTAGTGACATCATCCTGGAATAATGTCCGTTACCCCACGAATAGATGAAATGACCTATTTTTTTCATAAAAACATCTCAAAATTTGGACAATAAATCTTCAATGATTAATGGAATCCAAAATATCATGAATGTTATTTGGGCCAATTTTGACTTTGATTGTCTGATGTGTACTCAATGTTTTTTGAATAATACTTGATACATTCTGTTTACTATGTGTAAATCTGTATTGGCCAAATTTTTCAATTCTGTGCAAGTATTTCCCAAGGCCGATCTCTTTTGCAGTTTCTATTATAGTATGATCTATTCCAGACAATGCAATCCATGGTGTCAGCTTGTTTTTTGTTATAATCTCTATATTTTCCTCAATTAACCAGGCTGGAAATACAAGTGGCGATAGAGATAGATTCACTTTCTGGATTTTGTATTTTTTTGCAAGATGAGATAAAATTTCGCTAACAACTAGAGTTTTTTGCTGTATAGATTTTGCAGTATCACGTTTAATTGGAATCTGACAAAAGTCTAGCGTTGTGATTGGACTTAACAACTTTGGCATTATTCTATTTATGATTTTGACTAGATCCATTAGATTTGCATCAGTGGTATAACAAATCAGGATCTTTACATCAAATCCCTGCTTGATTGTTTCAAGACATGAAATTGCTGATAGCTCATCAAATATGCAACATAGAATTTGTTGATCTTGAGAATTATATGGGATTCCACCATGACCTTTTTCCAAAAATATTGAAACATATGCATTTTTTCTAGTCAAAAAGCAATGAATTAGCTTATCATGTTTTGTCTCTGTACCTGGCCTGCAGTCCATATCGGTCATTTTTTCAATTAATGAACCAGTTGCAGCAATCTCTACATCCTTTGGTAAATAACCAGTTGTATGGCCTTCAACTTTGATATGAAATGTTTCTCCACGTAACAAAAGCGAGGCATTAATTTTTGTAATTGCCGTAACTATAACATTGAATTTGTTTTCAACACGTCTTGCAATTGAGATTTGATCAATTCCAAAAAGATGATTTATCGCAGATGATGCAAAAACAGGATCATTTGCCTCTATTATGATCAGCTCATCATCTGTTATAATTTTTCCAAATTGTTGGTTTTGAATTTTTAGAATTTTTTTAATGTTTGATACCAGCAAATTTTGCTTATTTTTGGCAAAAATAGATGGAAAAACGACCACAAATGCGGGCTCATTCATTTTTTTTCATGCTTATTGCCGGCTTATAATTCTCAACTATGCCTCCAAATAATTATAAGACAATTTTCGGCCATCAATTGTGGTTGTATACGCAAGAACAAATTGACAAAGTCAATGCCAAACTCAAGACACCAGAAGACGCACTAAAATGGGCATACGAGACATTTGGCAATAAAATTGCAAAAGCATCAAGCTTTGGTCCGGAAGACAGCGTTGTAACTGACATGATAATCAAAGTAAATCCAAAGGCAAGATTCTTCACACTAGATACAGGTAGATTAAATCAAGAAACCTATGATGTAATGGATGCTATAGCAAAAAAATACAATATTAAATTCGAAATAATGTTTCCAGAGACAACACTAGTAGAAGAGATGGTTCGCACAAAGGGAATCAACTTGTTTTATGATTCTGTAGAAAACAGAAAACTTTGCTGTGAAATTAGAAAGGTACGCCCACTAAATAGAATCCTTTCTACACTCGATGCATGGGTTACAGGCCTCAGACGTGATCAAAATGAAAATAGATCCAAGGCTGCAATGATAGAGATAGATCATCTACATGGTGGAATAGTCAAAATAAATCCAATCATAGAGTGGACATGGGATCAAGTATTATCTTACATTAAAGAGCGTAATTTGCCATACAATAAGCTCCTAGACAAGGGCTACACAAGCATTGGCTGTGAACCATGCACTCGTGCAATCAAGCCGGGGGAAGATCTACGCGCAGGAAGATGGTGGTGGGAGTCTGATACACATAAAGAGTGTGGCCTTCACATGAAACACTAGATATGGACGCAATAAGACCACATGGCGGTAAGCTCGTCAATCGAATTTCACAAAAAAAAACTACAGGAATGTTTTCCATTTCAATAAGTGAGGACTTGGCAAACGATGTAGAAAACATTGCAGATGGAATTTTCAGTCCGCTAGAAGGATTTCTGGTAAAATCAGACTTTGATAATGTGGTTTCAGAAGGTAGACTTGCAAATGATCTTGCTTGGACAGTTCCAATCGTACTTGATGTGGACAAACAAACCGCACAAAACGCAAAGGGCTCAGGTGACGTCGTATTAAAGACAACATATGGGGAGTTTGCTATATTGCACGTAGAGGAAATGTATGCTTTTGATAAAACAAAAACAGCTGAAGCAGTCTATGGTACTACTGATACGAATCACCCAGGAGTTGCAAAGACCATGTCAATGAATGATTATCTGCTCGGCGGCAAAATCGACTACATAAAAAGACCTGGTGCAGATCCGATTCGAAAATACAGGCTGACTCCAAATGACACCAGAAAAGCATTCTCTGATGCTGGTTGGAAGAGTATTGCCGCATTTCAGACAAGAAACCCACCACATGTAGCACATGAAATGTTACAAAAAGAGTCATTTCTTTCATGTGATGGAGTATTTGTCAATCCATTGATCGGCAAGAAAAAATCTGGAGATTTTATTGACGAAGTAATACTAGACTCATACATTACCATGATCGATAATTATTATCCAAAAAATAGATGCACATTAGCAACACTACACACTGAAATGAGATACGCAGGACCAAAGGAAGCAATCCATCATGCTATAATGAGACAAAACTATGGATGCACCAATATCATAATTGGCCGCGATCATGCAGGTGTTGGAAAGTATTATTCTCCATTTGCAGCACAAGAAATATTTTCTGACTATACAGATCTGGACATTAAACCATTATTCTTCCCCGCATTTTACTATTGTAAAAAATGTCTTGCATTTACAAACGAGCGTGCGTGCCCACATTCACCAGATTTTCATGAGCAAATTAGCGGAACAAAACTTCGACAAATCATTGATGAAGGCCAATCTCCATCTGAGTTTATCATGAGACCAGAAGTAGTCAAAGTAATTCAGTCTTTCAAAAAACCATTTGTAGAATGAAATTTTTAATTCCGGTTTTCCTTGTTACATTATTAATTATTCCTGTATATGCACAGGAATACAATAATCCATCATTATTACTGGAAACAATATCAATTCCATCGCAAGACTTTAACAGAATTCGCGAGAATACAATCATTATTCCGCTCAAATCAGAACATCCAATTTCTTGGCAGATCACAATTCAAAATAATCTCCTCTATTCAAATCCAAATGGAAATGCCATATTACGACTGTATGATGCAAAAATAGAAAATAAATTCATTGAAATTGGTATGGGTAGTCCACCTGAACACAAGTTTTGGGTTGCAGTTAACTTTCCAGAGGAAGGATACATACCAGCAACAAGACTAGACAAGAACGGCTGGTTTGATGGTACCAAAGTAATTGCTGGATATAGTGATTCGCAAGGAATAACGGTGAACAACGGCCAAAGAATTGTAGTTAGTGGAATTGAGCTGAAAAACTTTGTAATTGGTAGCTATTCTGTATATGGAATGAATGAGGTAACAGATCCTCCAGCAATAAACTCTGGAACATTTACATTTGATGTTTTATCAGGTGATGCATCAAAGAACCCACTACATTATTATCCGTTTTTTGTTGCAGGTGGAGTCGGAGCACTGATTGGAGTTTTATTGCTAACTAAGAGACGTTCTTCATAGTATAATATTTACAGATTTTTTTTAGTTTACATACATTGCACATTGGAGATATAGGCTTGCAAATATTTTGGCCATACATGACAAATGTATCATTGATTTGTAGCCAGAATTTTTTTGGAATTTTTTTCATTAATGCCTGTTCTGTTTGTTCTGGTGTTTTTGTATTGACTAGGCCTAATCTATTTGATATTCTATGAACATGAATATCAACTGGAATAGCAGGTTGCTCAAATGCATACACTAAGACACAATTTGCGGTTTTTCGTCCAACACCTGGCAGACTGATTAGGGCATCTATGTTTTCTGGAACTTTGTCTTTATACCGCGCATGAATTATTTTGGCAACTTCGATTATTCGTTTTGCTTTTACGTGATAAAATCCAATGGAACGAATTATCTTTTCAATATCTTTTATCTTTGCGTTAGAAAGCTCTTTTGCATTTTTGTAGCGCAAAAACAATGATTTTACAACTTTAGCGGTGTTTTCGTCTTTTGTTCTTGCTGATAAAATCGTACCGATTAGTATTGCAAATGGATCACCTTGTTCTGATTCGCGTAGCTCTCGCAGTGCAGTCATTCTTGGCGGCCTGACAGAGTTCATTGTAGATATCATACTAGACAGAATCTTTTGCACGATTTTTTTTATACAAATCCAATAATAAACCTGCAACAAGTATTATACTGCCAAAACTGCACTTGATATTATGGAGCTAACAAAGGAAGAAGAGCTCGCATTAAAGGGAGAATATGGAGAAACATTAGAAACCGCATATCGAATTTTAGTTGCAACAGGTGAAGCGACAAATGCACAAAAACTAGTTCCTATACAGTGGGCACACCTGTCTGGTGTAAACTATAACACAATTGGTGATGCTGGAGAAGAATTTTTGGCAAAAATATCACAAAATGCCAAAGTCAAAGTAATGACTACTGTGAATCCTATGGGATTTGATTTTGATTCTGTATCTAAATATAATTTATCAGAAGAGTTTATTGCAAAACAAAAAAGTATTGCAGATTCGTACAAGAAAATGGGCGTGATTCCTTCTTTTTCCTGCATCCCGTATGAAATATTTGATTTACCAGAAAAAGGAACCCAAGTTTCGTTTGCTGAAAGTAACGCTGCAATATATGCAAATTCTATTGGTAATCTAAAGACGAACAAGGAAAGCGCATTCTCTGCTCTAGCAAGTGCGCTTACTGGAAAAAGCCCATACTCTGATCTACGAATTGATGACACTCCAAATCTTACAATACGTATGAAAGTAGATCAACCAGATGAGCTAGCATTTGGAATGCTTGGATACTTTGCAGGCAAAGTAGCAGATAATGCTGTAAGATTAGCTGGTGTATCAGGCATGGATAGGCGCAAATGTAAGGCATTATGTGGTGGGATGGGAACCTCTGGTACATGTGGCAAGTTTATTCTAGGTGAGGAAAATACCAATTCGGAAAAAATTGATTTTGATAAAAACGAAATGCAAAAAATTCATGACGAACTGAATACTGCCGAAAAAGGAGATATTGTTACACTTGGCAGTCCCCAGCTAGGCCTACAGGAGATTGCGGATCTATCGGCATTACTAAAAGGAAGAGAATTCACAAAGCGATGCATGATCTTTTGTCCAAGGGTAATACAGGAGCAGGCAAGAAATCTCGGATATACAAATGAAATCGAGCGAGCTGGCTGTGAAATTTTATCTGATTGTTGTACATGCCTATCTCCACTTGTTGATAAAAATGAAATTGATTCTGTTACAACAAACAGCATCAAAGGTGCATACTATCTGAATAATTCCAATAGAGTTGGAGTAAATCTAAAATCACTATCTCAAATAATCTCGGAAGACACTAGATGAAAGTCATAGTTGCAGGAAAAGCGCAAGGGAAAATTCTCAAAACAAACACACCAATTAATTTTTTGGGAACGGTTGATAAAAAAACCGGAAAAATTCATGACTCTAAACATGATTTATTCAATATGTCAATGAAGGACTCGATACTTGTTTTCCCAAATGGTGTTGGAAGTAGTGTTGGTGCATATACAATTTATTCCATAAAATCAAACAATTCTGCACCAGCTGCAATGATTTGTAAAAAAGTTGATCTCACGGTAGCATCTGGATGCGCTCTAGCAAATATCCCTCTAATAATAGCGTCAGAACAGGAATATGAGAAATTACATACTGGGACAAATTATACACTAGACACAGATTCTGGTGTGTTATAGAATATTTTTTGCTAGTTTTTTATCCGGATTTTTTTAAATTTAGATAAATTATTTTTTAATTCTTGTTATTAGTACTACGAATGTAATAGATAACACCATCACCATTGGCATAAGATAGAATTCTGGTAGTGATTTATCTGGGGAATAAATCTCGCCCCATTCGCTAGGGTTAGAAAACCCATCACTTGTAGTGATCTTATCAGGATATGTGTAGAATTTCTTCATGTTGTCATCATAAACTGCAAAATTAAATCCGTATATACTTGATCTTCCTATGAAATCAGTAGGTATCCTGAACTCATAGGTAGTGTGAGGCACACTTGAATACCTATCATTCTCATCTGATGAGTCTCTTTTGGCCTTATCGATACAAATCATAATACTACAACTAGTACAACCACTACAGGATTGATATCAGGACACGTAACGACAATACACAAAGACGCTGCAGGTAACATATTGGGATACAGGCAAACTGATAACATAATTGTTAACCAAGGTGAAAACTGTGCATTGAAGTTGTTGTTTGCATCTGCAGGAGGTAGTGCAACTGGAAACAATGTATGTACAGGAGCAAATACCTCTGGTTTCAGATACATCGCAATTGGAAACACTACAAATGCATTTACTGCAGGTACTACTCCAGGTAATCCAATATCAACAGACTACAAACTTGGAAATGCACATAACCTCATATGGTACTGGATCTGGTCTGAATAGACAATTTGGAGTAGTAGGTACATCAGGTTGGACCAATTCTACCACAACTACTACTGCTAATGCTGCATCTGTTGTAATGTCAGCTACATTCACAAACAATGCAGCCGGTGCAAGAATAGTAAACGAGTCTGGTCTGTTTAACGCAACTGATGGAAATACCAACACAGACGCAATGTTTGCAAAGCAAGTATTCAGTGGAATTTCACTGAGCACTAGTGACTCACTGACTGTCCAATGGACTATCTCGGTCGGTGGCACAGCTTCGATCTCCTAGACGACGTTCTAATACACTTCTCTTCTTTTTATTTTTGATAGAGTCTCAGTGTTATTGATCTTTCTTTGCCTTTCTATATCCATGACTGAATGTTTTGTCATATAGTTTTGAATATTCATACGATTTGGGCTGTATCACATCGCCTATTATCACAATGGCAGTTCGCGTTATTTTTTGAGCCCAAACTTTTTTGGTAATATCCTCTAGCGTTCCCATGACAATTTTTTGGTCTGGCCAACTTGCTCTATATACAACAGCTACAGGCGTAGTCTTAGCATATCCACCCTTTACAGCCTCCTTTACTATATCAGATAACAAATGCACGCTCAGATAGAAGATCATTGTAGACTTGTGTTTTGCCAATTCAGAGATTTGCTCTTCTTTTGGCACTTTGGTGCGTTTTTCTGCACGAGTAATTATCATGGTTTGGGTAACTCCAGGCAGTGTCAGTTGTAAGCCTAATGCAGCAGATGATGCCAAAAACGATGTAACACCTGGAATAACTACACATTCAATTCCTTCTTTTTGTAGATTGTCTGTCTGTTCTCGTATGGCACCATATATTGCAGGATCACCATCATGCAACCGTATTGTAAGTTTTCTTTGGATGGCACTCTCTTTTAGAAGATCAAAGATTTCCTCTCGTACTAAGCCTGCAGCGTCATGTATCTTTGCCTTTCTACATATTTGTAGAATTTGTTTTGGTATTAACGAGCCAGAGTACACCACAACATCGGCCTTTTGTAATAATTTTTTTGCTTTGACTGTGATTAGATCAGGATCTCCAGGACCACATCCAACAAAATAGACTTTAGACACGCTTTACCACCATTATAGAAAAATATTTTGTAGTCATAGTATTTTCGTTTACTTCACCTAGTGTCATTTTACGTACAATTTCATTTGATGTACCAAGATCTTGTCCAATTGCAAATATTGAGTTATCAGAGAAGCCAGCTTCTTTTAGTAATTTGATTACTTGATCAAAATATCTACCATCTTTTAGAAATATCATCGTATCACAGTTTCTTGCGGTTTCCTTAACTCTAGATAGATCATAGCATGATGGTATAACTGCCATAGTCTCTGCTCCTTCTGCAAGGCTAATTCCTGCTTTGGATGCAAATGTGAACATAGATACAATTCCAGGAACTACATTGATCGTAATTTCTGGATGTTTCATTTGCAGCTCTCTGTGTAGATAAATCCAGGTACTATACAGATATGGGTCTCCTACTGTTAGATAGACTACTTTTTTTCCCTCAAGCACTTTACCTGACAAAATTCTTGTATTTTTTTCCCATGTAGATTCTAGTATATCTTTGTCTTTGACCATTGGAAAAACTAGATTTACTATCTCTGGCATCTTGGATTTGTCTAGTAACGATTCCACTATTGAGAGTGCAATACTAGGTTTATCCTCTTTTGCAGTAGGACATGCAATGACTTGAGCATTTTGAATTGCTTTGACTGCTTTTACTGTGAGCAGTTCCGGATCGCCTGGACCACACCCAATACAAATCAGATCATGCATGCTAGATCAAAATTTTTCCTAGTTAAAAGCGAATCTAGGTTTTTGTTGCAGAGATTATCATCACGGGATTTCTAGCGATCATCATTGTACCGGTGCTAGTCTTTTTGCTTTTTGATATTGTAACTTGAGTGATGTCAATATCAGAAAAGCCTATCTTGTGAATCACATCCAGAACTGCATACAGTGTTTCTATGAGTATAACACCAATTACAATTCTTGCACCTGGTTTTAATTTGGAATTGCACAGTGTGACAATATCTTTTGTATCTCCCCCTGTTCCACCAATAAATATTGCATCAGCTAATGGCAATTCAGGAATTTTTTGTTTTGCATCAGCTAGTATGAGCTCAACATTTGTAATTCCGAATCTATCTAGATTTTTTTTAGTAAGTTCTATTGCTCTTGGATCTACATCTATTGCATAGATTTTTCCTGTCTTACCGATTTGAATTCCAGATTCTACTGTTATAGAGCCACTTCCACATCCAATGTCGTATATGAGATCGCCTTCAGATAATCTAGCCTTGCTTATCTGTATGACTCGAGCTTCTTCTTTTGTTATGGGAACATCTTCGGTTCTTTCAAATTCCTCGTCTGGAATTCCAGGAGTTTTGTGATTCCACATATTAAATGGGGTTTAATGGAATAACACCAGTTGCTGGTAGATGTACTAGCGTATAGGATAAGATCCACATGAACAAATAAAGAAATACATACGTTCCAAGGCCAGTGGTGACAATTTTTTTCCTATCAGAATGTGGTAATCCTATTTTCATACCTTTACCTATTACTGCGGATGCAATGAACACTATAATCATAAATCCAATTGATGCCCATCTTCTTTCTTCTCCTTCAACTGATTCAAATAGAAATGTAGCAATTATTCCACCAAGAGCGGCCATTCCAATTCGTATCCAGAATAATCTGTCCAAAAGTCGTTTACGTCTATCTAGCTCGTCTTGACTATCAGATGGTGATGTTGATTCTGTCGTGTTGTTATCGGTAGGCTCATTAGGATTTGGCGATTTTTTTTTAGGATGTTTCAATGAAATTTCTAAGGGTGACTCGACTGTATCGGGTTTAAAATGTTTGGTCGCATTCAGTTCATTAGTGAGGGGCATGTTTGTGAGATCTGGTGAATTGTTATGGGATTAGCTGGAATAGAGCTTGCCTTTTTGGTCAAGGACATATCAGAAAAAACCAAAGATTACTATGTCAATAACATTTATTCTATAAATCAGAATAGCATTCTATTCAAGCTGCATCATCCAGAAAAGCCTGATTTGTTTTTAGTGATTTCATCTATAGGAATGTGGTTTACTAGAATCAAAATTGATACACTAGAAGATAACAAACTGGTGAAACGATTACGTGATGATCTCTTGCGGTTAAAGCTAATCAAGATAGAACAGATTGGTGTTGAAAGAATTGCTTATCTGACGTTTTCCGGATTTGATAAAGAGTTTATCATGATTTGTGAATTCTTTGGAGATGGGAATATTTTGCTTTGTAATAAGGATTCTAAAGTCTTGGCATTACTTCATTCAATTCAGGTAAGACATAGAGAATTACGTGTAGGCGCTATATACACACAACCACCGCAGAAGGGGCTTAGTATTTTTGATATTACTCCTGAAAATTTTTCTGAATTAGAGACAATATCAACTTCGATTGTAAAATGGTTTGGTAGGACATTTGGCCTGCCTACAAAATATGCAGAAGAAATACTTCGAATGGCAAACGTAAGATTTGATCTTCCAGGCCAAGCAATTACAAAAGTAGACATCAACAACATAGTTAATGCAGCAAAAACTCTAGTAGGAAATGTAGTATCTGGGAATCACACACCAACAATTGTAAAAACAGAGGACGGTTTTGATGTATATCCAGTATCAGTTACCATACCGAATTCAGAGCAAGAATCAATTCCAAGTTTTATGGAAGGACTCGACAAAGTATTTTCAAAAATAATACTAGAGAAAGGAAAAGAAACCAAGTCGGACTCAATTAATAAAAAAATTGCTGATTTACAATCCAGAATAGATGAACAAGGTAAGGCAATCTCATTGGTTAAAGAAAGATCAGAGAAAATCGCCGCTGTCGCAAAATCACTTTATACATTTACAATACAAGGAATAACCAATATTACTGACATCACAGCCGTTAATATTCTAAAATCTCAAAATGTAGAGCTGGTAAAAGAACGTGGCATTTTATTTCTCAAAATAGATGATGAGAAAATCCAAATTAAGGCAGAATCGTCATTTCCTGCGATTGCATCTACACTATACAATGAAGCAAAAAGACAGTCATCTGCTATAGAATCAATTGAAGCATTACAAAGAAAAAATCAAAAAGAAGTTGACAAATTGAAATCACAATCACAAGAGACTAAAAAAGCAGTTTTCTTTACAGAGTTTAGAAAAAAAGAATGGTTTGAGAGATATAGATGGTTTTACACATCAGACGGCCTATTAGCCATAGGAGGTAGAGATTCATCATCAAATTCTGCAATAATACGAAAGCAATTAACAAAAAGCGATAAGGTCTTTCATGCAGAAATTTTTGGTTCACCATTTTTTGTATTAAAATCCGCCCCAGAGCCATTGCCATTTGATTCGTTAAACGAAGTTGGACAAGCAACCGTGTGTTTTAGTCGTGCATGGAGAGAGGCCATGTATGGCATGAGTGCATACTGGATAAATCCAGATCAAGTAAAAAGGGCAGCCCCAAGTGGACAGTTTCTATCAAAAGGATCCTTTGTTTTGGAAGGCCATAAAAATTTCATCAAGACTCCAAATCTCAAGCTGGCAGTTGGTATACTATATCATGATGAACGATACATCATTACCTGTGGGCCACCAGATCCTATCAAGAAGATCTGTATTTGTTATGCAGTGATTGAACCTGGCGTGGACGAGATGACGGATTGTGCAAAGAGAATACGAATGGAATTTATTAAATTACAAGAAGATATTGCAAAACAATTTGATATTGATGATTATGTCCGAGTATTACCTTCAGGTGAAAGCCACATAACAGAATCAGGCAACATAAAAGTTGAATCAGCCTAGCTTTTTTGTTGATTCAATGCTAGGGACAATAGCAAAAAAACTTCGAATGTTTGGTTTTGATTGTAAATATGATTCTGCAATTGATGATGAGGATCTTATTTTGATTGCAGAAAAGGAAAGACGAGTCATAATAACAAGAGACGCTAGATTGGCAACAAATTCTATGCAACATGATATCGCAACAATAAAAATTCAGAAACATATTGAAAAAGAACAACTGATTGAGATTGCTTGTAAAATAGGCTGGAAAAGATTCGAATTGGCATATTCTAGATGTTCATTATGCAATGGAATATTGAAAATAGTATCAAAGGATCAGATAATGCAAAAAACCCCACCAAGAATTGCTGAATCTACAGAAAAATTTTGGCAGTGTAAGGAATGTAATCACATCTATTGGGTGGGAACTCATATTAGAAACATGGAAAAATTAATTGCAGAAATAAATGCAAGATTATAACATAACAGACCAAGATGGCCAGCTACTAGTAATTACTGCAAGAAAAATTGTAACAGAGTTTGTTAATTCTGGTTATAGAATGCCGCTTGATAAAAACATTGAATCGAGATTATCTTTTGATGCTGGAATCTTTGTTACATTAAATTTAAAAAACGATCTTCGTGGCTGCATTGGGTTTCCATTGCCAAGAAATCTGTCTCAAGCATTACCAGAAGCAGCGATTGCTGCAGCAACGGAGGATCCTAGATTTTCTCCTGTGAGCAAGGCAGAGTTAGACAATATTACATTTGAAGTGACTATACTAACTCCCCCCAAGGAGATCAAAGTTAATCATAACTCTACTTTACCAGAAAAGATCAAAGTTGGGCGAGATGGTCTGATCATAAAGCAAGGTCGTTATTCTGGATTATTGTTGCCTCAAGTCCCAGTGGAGTATGGTTGGGATGAAAGAGAATTTTTAGATCATACATGTCAAAAAGCAGGCTTACCAGCAAACTGTTGGATGCAAGAACAAACCAGAGTATACTCATTTGAAGGAATAATCTTCAAAGAAGAGAAACCGAATGGGAAGATAGTCCGAGAGATACATAATTAAAGAAAACAAAAAGAATTTCGCCGATCAAACTCTATTCGTAAGTTGAAGAGCTTGATTGGGACGAAAGTCCAGATGGTGAAGGGACTGATGGGAATCTGTCCCCAATTTGCTGTTCTGCAACCGCTGATGCCTCTTGTAGAATTTTTTCTGTTTCTTCGCTTGAAACGTCAGATCCAACATTGAATGCATCGCCTGCTAGTGAGTCCATCATCAAACCGCTGAGTGTTTGTGTCATTGCGTTAAGTTCAGCATCTGCTTCTGGCATAAAGCGTCCGAGTGAGGACTTGAGTCCTTTCATTGTCGACATTGCAGGACCTATTGCTACCATTGCATCACCCAAGTCATGGATAGTGGTCAGGCGCAATTGTACTTGCTCTAGTGCCATTCTTGCATTGCCTAGCATCTTTGTGACTTTACGTATTTCAGCTAGTTCGTTCGATAAGACACGACTTGCACTTGTGTCATGCTGTTGCATTGCAGTCACGATTCGTTTGAATAGTTGAGCATCACGTTCATGCAATTTGTTTAACATTGAATCCATTTTTGAGATTTGTAATTGCAGTTTGTTGACTGCGGTTTGAATTCTTGGTTTCAATGCACCTTGTGGTTTAACAGAGTCTCGAAGTCTGTCTGCCACACTTGCAGTGTCCTGACGCGCCCAATTTTTCTCGAAGCCGGTCATGCGAAAGCGTTTATGATTTAATTCTTAATTCGAATAGTGCATTATAATCAACTATAGAGTAAATTTAGCTAACAAAGTGTAAATCCAAAAGAGATTAGGTGAAACATTAATGGGAAAGATAGTTGTATTTGATTCTGGTTTAGGTTCTTTATCTATAATACAAGCAATTCGTAAAGTAGCAAAAGCTGATCTCATTTATTTTGCTGATCAAAAAAATTATCCCTACGGAAAAAAAACAAGCAAAGAACTAAGACATATCATTGAATATACAATAAAATCACTGAAAAAAAAATTTGATCCTGATGTAATAATAGTAGGCTCTAATACTCCTACAATATTATTTCCAAATTTATTTGCAAATGAAAATATTCTTGGAGTACTACCGCCATTATCTGAAGCTGTGGATAAAACTAAAACCAGATCAATTGCTATTCTTGGTACTACGATAGCATTAAGAAGTGAACAATTGAATAGCTATATAGCTAATAATGTCTCAAAAAATATTTTGGTTACCAAAATAGTAGCAACAGAATTAATAGATCTGGTAGAAACAGGAAAATTTATCACCGATGCAAATCTCTGCAAAAAGAAAATGCTAGATATTTTGCTTGATACTGTTATATCAAAACATATTGACGTTATAACATTATCAAGTACACACTTATCTTTTCTTAGTATACAATTACAAGAATTATTTCCAAAGATAAAATTTCTAGATCCTTCTATGTGTGTAGCAAAACAAATTAAGAAAAATAAAAATTTTCGAGAATCGAAAAGAAATTCACTAAAAATCTTCTGTTCTGGAAATATTGAGTTATTTCAAAATAATTTATCTAAATTAAAAATACTAAACAAAGTTCAATACCTAAAATTTTAAAAAAATTTTTAATTTTTAGACTAGAAATCCAGAAAACCAGTTTGGAATATTTATTGACAGATCTTGCCATATTGGAATAGGCTTTCCAGCTAAAATTCCTCATTTCTTATGATGATTCATGATGTAATATCTGTGTAAAATGAAAACACAATCTGAGATATTGTTTGATGTATCAACACCAACCAAATTGTATTTCCAAAAATTGGATCTAAGATTTTTACAAAGTTATTGGTGAGAATTTGAAGAATTTACGAATAATTTCTACAATACTAATATTAGCTCTTCTGACCACATCACTTTCTACATCATATGGCGCTCTAACAAAATTTGAATATCGTGAATCCAACTTTTCAGATGAACATAACGTTATTGATTCACCAAAACTAAATATCAATCTTAACATACATGAAACTTCCACTGTGTTGAAGAATCAAGAAGTTGTTGTTCTATTACATAAAAAACCAACAAAAACTTATGGTCTAACTCTGTTAGAATCAATAAACTTTTCAAATGTAAAAGCTGATGGTACCGCATCAATCATTTTATTACAATCCAATACAAATCAAATAATGATATCTAGACTCAGTAGTCCACGTAAAGAGCTGGATAATAGCTTGGATATACTATCATATACTGGTATATCTGATCTATGGTATAGTGATCCACCCATTCATGTGTTTGATGGTATTCTAGCTTTACCAGTTGCATATGCTGATCAATATCTACCAGATCAATTTATCTTACCAATAATTCCATCAATAGAATTTTTAGATTTACAAAACAACAATAATCTTAACAATATTGGAAAAACTTTATCCAATGTTATTGGAACGGCTCAGCAACCCTCTGAGTTATTGCTTTTTGTATTTGTCTTTTCGACATTTATAATCGTTAGATCTGAAAATTCAGAATTAAGAATTAATAATTATAGAAAAATTCTATCATATTCTTTTATAGTATTATTGAGCTCATCCGCAGTTATTTCACCAATATCAATATCTTATTCTTATTACGCCTACGCGGAAAATGTTAACTCTACCCTCACAATTGATACCAACTCTACCCTCACAATTGATACCAACTCTACCCTAATTGCTGACCAAATACCTGAACCAATCGCATCGATAGATTCTGATGTGCTTTCAGATCAAACATCATACGTAGGCGAGGTATACCTGAATCAAACAGAACTTGTCATGAATGGTGGATATGTCAAACTTGATGGAGACACCACAAACAGTAATTCAAATTTCACCATATCAACTTGGATAAAACCAGATTACCAAACAGCACAGCCAACATACACAATTGCTAGCAAACAAAATTCATTCAAACTAGCACTAAATAATATTGTAGAACCAAAAAATAAAATCTTATTCTCGATATTTGATGGTTCAAAATGGTATCCAGTACGATCTACTGTAAAGATAACAGAGAACTGGTCTCATGTTGCAGCAACATCTGATGTTCAGATCATACTAAAATACAGACCTGTCACTAATGAGATAATTACGGCAAAATAATATCAATTCAGGGAAAAGCTGTTTCTTTTGCTAGTATATCATCAATATTGGAAATCAATATTCTTTCCTGCACCATAGAATCGCGCTTCCTAAGAGTCACTGTTTCGTCCTGTAATGTTTGATGATCTACTGTGATGGCAAGGGGGGCACCCACCTCGTCCAATCTCCTGTATCGTCTACCTATGGCGCCAGAATGATCCAAAAATGCATCATATTTTCGCTTTAGTCTGAGGAATATCTCATCTGTTTTTTCCTTGAGTCCATCTTTTTTCACCAAGGATAAAACCCCAACATGAACTGGTGCCAAATATGGTTTTATAGAAAGCACAATTCTATCGTTTTCCTTTTCCTCATGTAAGCAATGTTCTAGTATGGTGTATAATGAACGGTCAATTCCCATGGAAATCTCAAACACATGCGGCAAAACTTTTTGTTCATCATCTAGAACCTCAAATTTCTCTTTAGATTTGTTGGCATGACTGGTCAAATCATAGTCTGATCTGTAATTACATGCAACCAATTCAAGCCAGCCAATTGTTGTCTGGACTTCAAAGTCAAAAGCAACACTTGCATAGAATGCTTTTTCCTTTTCCCCAAGTCTTCTGAATCTGGATCTACTCACATCAATTCCAGTTTTTTCATAAAACTCAGTTAACAAACCAAGATAGTACGCAACAAACTTGTTAGGTATCATACCAGAATCCACTGCCTGCTGGCATGTCATTGCCTTCAGGGAATCATTAATCCAAAGCCTAATTGTGGTATTTTGAATATCAGAGAATCTCTCTAAATCATCTAGCTTGGAAGGATTGCAAAATACCTCGATTTCTGCTTGATAAAATTCTCGCAATCTCAATAATGATTGTCTTGGCGAGATTTCATTTCGAAAACTCTTGCCTATTTGTGCTATCCCTATTGGAAGTTTTCCACGCATTGTCTTGTATAGTCTTGGAAAGTCAACAAAGATAGATTGGCAGGTTTCTGGTCTGAGATATGCAACTTCTGCTTCTGGACCAATCTCTACTTTAAACATCATGTTGAATTTTCGTGCCCGTTCAAACTCTCCTTTGCATTTTGGACACCTAATATTTTTCTCTGTTATAGTTTTATCAAAGTCTGTCAGCTCTGCACTTTCTGGAATCTCTATTTTGGTTTGCTCAAAGATCAGCTTGTCTGCTCTAAAGTTTAGCTTGCATCCTATGCATCTAACTACAGGATCTGCAAAACTTGCCAAGTGTCCTGATGCCTCAAAGACTGATTTTGACATTATTTGTGACCCGTCAATTTCTAGCATACCATCTCGTCGGACTAGTTCACGCCTCCACAATTCAACGAATTTGGATTTCATTGATACGCCAGATGGGCCATATTCCCAAAACCCTGCTTGTGCATCGGCATAAACCTCACAACTTGGAAAATAGAATCCGCGTTCTAGTGCAAGCTGCATTACATTATCGTATTTCATTATGACTCCACCAAATTCTATGAATAAATTTTAAGCTATGCAATCTCTTTTACCTTTTTAATATTACCAAAATCATCACGAGTGGCATCTATTGGGGTTTCCAGAATTATTGGTATGTCTTTTTTATTTGAAAGTTTAATAATTGCGGCCATTCCTTTTTCACCAATTTTACCAAGGCCAACATGTTCATGTCTGTCTAGATTTGAGCCAATCTCGCCCTTGGAGTCATTTAGGTGTAAGATCTTTAGATTTTCAAATCCTACGGTTTCATCAAATTTTCTAAAAGTCTCTGTAACGTCTCTTTCTGTTCTAAAATCGTATCCATATGCAAACGCATGACATGAATCAAGACATACACCGAATCTGTTCTTTGGTTTTAGCCGAGAAAATATCTCTGCCCACTGGGAAAATTCTGATCCAACAGAATTTTTCTGTCCAGCCGTATTCTCTAGAAGAATGACTACATCATTTTTGACTTCAGCTGCTTTTTCGAATGCTTTGACTAGTTGGGTTATTCCCTTTTCCTCTCCTTCACCCATATGACTTCCTAAATGCGCAACCAAATATGGAATACCGAGCTCACCGCATCTTTGCACTTCTTTTGTTAATACAGAAACTGATTTTGCATGAGTTGCTGAATTTGGTGATGCTAAATTCGGCAAATATGGCATGTGGGCTACAGTTGCAAATCTATCAATTTTACTACTTGATAGCTTATCCTTGAATTCCTGTGCGTCTTTTTTTGAAATGTCCTTTGCTGTCCATATTCTTGGACTGCGAGTAAAAATCTGGAATGCAGAACATTCACGTTCTACTGCGTTATCTACTGCGGCAGAAAGCGAGCCAGCAATCGAAACATGTAATCCTACTCGCATACAATTTTGTCATTATATCATAATTTAAACCAAAATCAGCTCAAAAACTCTAATTTTTAACTAGAAATTGTACAATAGAATTGTGAAGCTTGGAACTGAAGAGATTGCAAAGTATCCATTTCTTACTGAAGCTGGAAACTATTTACGAGAAAAAGGATTCACACTAGAACAGTTTGGAAGTGATGAAGATCTTAAACCAATAATAGACTTGGCATTAGCACGAATCCAGATAGCAGTAGATGGAAAAATCTTTAACTCTGACTTTTCAATTAAAAACCTAGACATTGAAGTTTTTTCTTTTCTTGTAGCTGTCATACTTCTAAAACAAAGTAATGCAATTACCCTAGTCAGACGATTCTCATTAGCAGAGGCTCGTCGTGCAGAAAAATTCCTAGAAAATGATCTAATAAACTCTTATACAAATGAAGAGCTTGCGATCAAGATCATAAAAGATCTCTTTTCAATGAATATCGTAAAGATTGGTGACTATTTTGTCATACCAGTATCAGACTATCTAACACACGCAGTACATTTCCATGAACAAGAATGGAAACTTGTTAACAGACTTGTTGATAACGGACAGGTCTTTTTATCTGCTCATGAAACAGTAAGACTCATCAGAAAGGAGCTTGATAATTTCATCAGCAAAAAAATACAATCGATAAACATTCCAAATGTTCCAGAGTCGTTCAAAAAACCAATTGATACACTGACTATTTTGGCAAAAAAATTTGCAGTTCAAATAATAGAAACAACGGAACAACCACCTTGTATCAAACACGCACTAGAAATACTAGGAAAAGGAGAAAATCTACCTCATTCTGGCCGATTCATGCTTGCTACCTATCTCCTAAACAAAGGCCAAACAATAGAAGAAATTGCACCTCTTTTCAAAAATGCACCAGACTATAATGAAAAAATTACACTATACCAACTAAAACATTTAGCAGGAAACTTTGGCAGTGGCACAAAATACGCATGTCCATCATGCGAAAAACTCAAGAGCGAAAACCTCTGTTTTGCTATTCCTGAATGCGCAAATATAATCAATCCATTACAGTTTGGAAGGAAAAAGATAAGCAATGCTTGAGAAAGATGCAAAATTTCTAGAAGAAGCATTCAAAAAATATTATTTTGATCATTTTGATCTAATTCATACCCCAAAAAATCCTGAGATGCGAGAGTTTGGCTATCAAAAATTCAACTTTGGAATGACTAGACACATCTCACTAAGATCAGACAAAGAACTACATCTATTGCTGATGAAAAATACCCCTTCTGATGTGTATTGTTCTAATGCTCGCTATTCATTCCCAAACCTGCCTATGGCAGAAAAAGACTGGCAAAATGCAGATCTGATATTTGACATAGATGCAAAAGACCTTCATCTACAATGCAGAATTAATCATACTACAAAAAGATGCACTTCATGCAGTTGTGTTTTTAGTATCGAAGAGGCTTGCCCGCAATGCAAGGCAACAAAATTTGAAACCACGTCTGTACTGTGTAAAGACTGTATATCTGGTGCCAAAAAAGAAGTGGAGAAGCTAATCACAATATTGACAAGTGATCTTGGAATAAACAAAGAAAGCATAACCATGTATTTTTCTGGCAATGAGGGATTCCACATACATGTATCTTCTGCCGAGTATGAAAAACTAGACTCTCGACATAGAGCAGAACTAGTTGATTATCTTACATTCAAAGGAGCAATTCCTGAAACCTTTGGAGCAAGGACAAATTTTGCTAAATCAGTCTTTTCAGATCTTGATGATAGAGGCTGGCTTGGCCGAGTATCCAAAGCCATTTTTAGCTCAAAATCAAACAAGTCCAAAATATCAAAGCAGATCATATCTGAGGGATATCTATCCTTTAAAAGGAAACTGGAATCACTTCAAAAAGAAATTGGCACAAAAATAGATCCGAATGTAACAATCGATGTTCATCGTATTTTCAGATTGGGGGGAACGATCAATTCCAAATCAGGTCTTACCAAAACATTATGCACAGATATTTCAAACTTTAATCCTAATATAGATGCATGTTTTATTGATGATGACGAAGTCACTGTACTAGCTGATTGCCCAATATCATTCAAGTTAAAAAACAAAAAGTTTGGCTTGTACAAAAAAGAGCAAGTAACCATACCAAAGTATGCCGCCACCTATATGATGTGCAAAGGCTATGCCACTTTAATTTAGGCGCAAAACCATCCCCAAGACATTAATTTATCCAAAAATGAGCAAATTTTGAATTTGTACAGTTCATCTTCGCAGTCCAATACCCCCTCAGGCGCTGGCAAGCTAATTCGCATTGGAATCATTGCTGTAATTGGCATTATCGTGCTGATAATGGTAGGAAATCAGGGAGTTATTCTGTCTATGAACATAACAGAGTTTGGTTCCCAGTTTACAAAACCCCTTCATTACTCTTTGGTATCTGCTGTGGTACTAGCGGCAATAGCACTTGTTAATGTGGACATCAAGAATCGATCTTCAATTATATGGTATTCAATACATGTAATGCTTACATTCCTAAACAGAACATCACACGATCCAGTTTCCAAAAATATTTCCAGTTTCCGAGATTACAAGCTAAGTGTTACACAATTTGCGATCTGGCAGATAACAAAGATCTTCCTCTTTGGAGCATTCTTTGTCAACATTATGTTTGGGTTAGGCCTGACCTATATGCTTGATGGAAATGATCTAGGAGTTGATAAAATCCCAAATCTTTTCTCATTACCATTTAACACACCAGAATCATCAAGTGGAGCACAGACAGTAATTGAGATAATTCCAGCTCTTACAATTTTTGTCCCACCTATTTTAGGAGTAATTGGAATAAGACTAGGACTGTACGTTGGGTTACATTCCATAATTCGTGTAATTACTTCGTACATTTCTGATTCAACTCAGGGCAAACCCAAGTTTCTCAACTATGTTTCCACAGTAGAGGCCGTAATAGGAATTGGAATAATTTGGGCTGGAATAAACATGTTCTTTACAGAACAAATCGATTATAATACAAAATATGTTATTGGGGGAACTTTGGCCGCAGGCTTTGTCCTAATAGCATTTTCAATTTTTGATAGAATTCGTTCCAAAGTCCTCACACATCCAATAAAACGCGACATCTATGTCAGAATCTTTGCGTTAATTGCAATTGGTGTTATCGCTGGTTCTATTATGACGGTAAATAACAGCATTGCAGACACAAGAAAAATCGAATATTTGGGTCCATACACACAACAACAAATAACACTAAACAGATACTTGGGTGAGCTAGACAAGGTTACAATCACAACAAATGATGTTACACTAACATCTGTTTCTCCAAATAATATCAAAGGATACATAGAAAACAACAAAGACGTCTTGGATTCAATCCGAGTTTGGGACTGGGAGGCAGCACGAGCAAAACTAAAGCTGGACATAGGTCTAAAACCATACATTGACTTTGGCGACAACGATATTTTGCGCTTTAACAATACACTATACTGGACCGTATCTATGAAACCAACAATTCCAGACACCGTTAGTCTTCAAAATAGATGGTATACAGAACACCTAGTTTACACTCATGTTTCAGAGGGATTTCTAAGCTCTGATGCAACAACTGGTCAATCAATAAAAAATGAGGAATTATTCACGCAAAGAACAATCTATTATGGAGAAGGTGGACTATTCACAGATACCTGGTCTGCATATCCAACAAATCGTGGGGGCACAAGTGCAGAAATTGAAGATGCATTATATTTAGGGGATGGAGGAATTGATGTATCGCCACCGCTTAGCTGGATCTTTGAACCAAACTTTTTGTTATCATATCCAAACACCCCTGTTCATGTAATGAGATACAAAGATGTACATGATAGAATGGAAACTCTGTATCCGTACTTTTTGTATAATTTATTTGGACAAAAAGTGGATTTCTATCCAGTCACTGATGGTAAAAACTCGTATTGGCTTGCTCCGTTAATTGTTGGATTTGAAACTCATTCAGTACCGTGGTCTATGAATAATCCATATCTAAGACTGGTTGGCTTTGCACTAGTTGATACATACGACGGCAACGTTACATTACTCAAATATGGCGATGATTATTTTGCAAAAATACTTGAAAGCCAATATAGCGAAGAATTCAAACCAATCCCATCATGGCTAACAGAGCAGATACGCTATCCACAAGAATTATTCACATGGAAGACAGAAATGTTCAACATTTACCATGTCACAAACACAGAGACATTTATCCAAGCAAACTCTTTCTTCAAGATCCCAGAAAAGCTAGATGCATACTATATTGAAGCCAAGCCTCCTGGATTTGACAACACAGAATTTCTAGGACTGCTATCACTTGAGCTACGCGATTCCAAGGGAAAGAACCTTTCTGGATACATGATAGTGGAAAATGATCTTCCCACACTTGGAAACCTACACTTTTACCAAGTACCGCTTAATTCTACTACAAAATTAATCGGTCCAACAGCTGTTAGAGAAGCCTTAGAAAAAGACAATGATTTTGCACAGCTAAAAACATTACTTCGCAATCCAAGAATTGGTGATAATATTCTGTATAGAGTGGGTGATCATGATGTGTATTTCATTCCAGTTTATACTGCCGGATCTAGCGAAGGTGTAGTAGCACAGCTTGGAACAATTGCGGCAGTTGGTGCCGCATTCAACGGTGAATATTATGTTGGTTTGGGCAACACACAACAGGAAGCTTTTGAGGCATACTTGGCCAAGCTAGCTGGAGTTGTACCATCATCCACAACAAAACCGGATCCAGGATTTGACAAAGAAGCAAGAGTTGCAAAAATAAAGTCAGTATTTGAAGAAAAGAATTTGGAAATTATAACTCCAACCAGTCTGTCTATTCCATTATCGTTCAAGGAAGGGGAAGTATCGTTATTCTCACAAGTAGATACAGAAACAACAGAGAAACTACTAAACAAGTTTGCAGAGGAATTTGTACTACAAAAGACAAAACGAGTTCTGATATGGCAAGACGAAGACACCGTCAATATTGGAGTTATAGCAAACGTTGAAGGTGTGCCTGAGCTTCATTATGTATCAGTAGAAGTAGGCAAGTAATCACATAAAAGAAGTACCGCATAATTCTATCTGATGTTATTATTAGTGGATAATGGATCTGTTTTTACAGAAAAAATTGCCCAACATTTGATCTCAAACAAGACAAAATATGTAATGATGCAATTTGAGAGAGTAAATCTATCTGATTTGAAAAATTTTGGTTCAATAATTCTGTCAGGTCGTCGTCATAACGATCAAACCATGAATGCACTAAACTCAAAAATCGTTAATCACAGTATAGCTGAAAAAAAACCATTGCTTGGAATCTGTTATGGTGCAGAAATTTTGGCGCTAACTGTTGGTGGAACCATACGCAAAATGCTAGAAATACAAAAGGGACCAAGCACAGTTCAGATAATGCAGAATAATCCTTTGTGTAATGGTTTGATCCAAGTGTATCAAAGCCATAGCTACGAAATCTCACAGCTTGGTAAATCCTTAATACATCTAGGAAGCTCAGATTCATGCAAAAATGAAATAATTCAATACAAGAATTCCAAAATCTTTGGAACACAATTTCATCCAGAAATGACAGAGGATGGATTAAAGCTGATTGAAAAATTTGTCAATCTTTGATCAGTATTAATACAAAACCCAAAAATCAAGAATAGTGAGCGAGCACGAACTCTTACTCCCACAAGTAACTGAGGAAAATATTTGTCTACCATTGGCAGTCAGTGCAGTATCCAAATACTGGAGCATCAATCTGCCTATATCAGAAGCAAAAGAAATTGCAAAAAAATATCCAAATGTTCGTGGCAGTATCCTAATTGAGGGAATTGAGCTTGCAGAAAGACACGGCCTAGGAAGCTTAATCCTACATTCCACCATATCCGAGCTCAAAAAGATAATCGACATGGGAATACCTCCAATTGTAATCTTACCTGGACTATACGAAACAGTGCAACACGCATCGGTCATCTCTGGCTATGATGATTCAGAAAAAACAATCATCCACTATATTCCACAGCAAGACCAGATTGGAGCCATACCTGAAAAACAATTTGAAAAACTTTGGCAGGAAGATGGATATCTGCTCATACTTTTAGCCCCACCAGACATCATATCTACAATACATGTAGAAAACAAATCAAGAGAAAAATCTAATCGACTTTGTTTTGTATCTGAAAAACTAAACCTGCAAGGAAAACAAGATGACGCAATAAAGTCATTAAAAGAGGCAATAACACTGTATGCAGCAAACTCTACTGCATTATGTCTTCTTGGTGGAATTTACAATGAGAAAAATCTACAAGAATGTGTAGAATTGTACCAAAAAAGCATAGAATCAAACAAAAAATGTTATCTGGCATACAGAGGCCTTGGTAACTATTACCTCAAAACCAAGCAATATGATAAGGCGGATTCGTATTATTCATCTGCAATTCAGATAAATGAAAGCAGATTTGGCCCAATTTACAAAAATCGTGGCATTGCACGAATGTCACAAAACAAAAACAAGGAAGCAAAACAAGACTTTGAGAATTATCTCAAGTATACACCAAAAGCTAAGGACAAAGATAGCATCTTACAAGCAATAAAAGAAATGTGATGCGGAGTGCGGGAATTGAACCCGCGACCTTCAGCTTGGGAAGCTGACGTCCTGCCAGGCTGGACTAACACCGCGCAGATCGGATTTCCCAAATTAGTGTTAATATAGTTTTGAAGATTATATTGAATCATGGATGCAAAATGTCCACAATGCGACAAGATTGCAAAACTTGATGATGGTATAACACTGGTCAAATGCCATCATTGCAATTTCGAAGCAGATTATGACACATATCTGGAAATAATGAAGGATAAAGCACTCAATATGTCGATTGATTATCTGCCAAAGAGGCCAGGCCTGTAACTACCAAAAAGAACCCTTATCTGAACAATCAAGATGAGCGCCACAATTACTGCAGATCATGTGACATACTTGCATGTCATCCATTTTGGCATTGCATCTAGGACACGCAATTTCTTCCTTCATAATATCAAATTACGCAATCATGGTTTTATTTTTTCACATGGTTTATTAGCTGCTCAAAAAAATTGAGCAATACTTGGCTAACTTTAAGCTGACAATATCAGACGTAAAAGGAAAATCCATCACAAAGGAGATTAAAGATAGGGAGGCAAATGCCTTTATTGGATTACGTCTAGGTGGAGAGCTTGATGCAGCAATTGCAGGTCTTGCAGGAAAGCTCAAAATCACTGGTGGCAGTGACAAATCAGGAATCCCAATGCGCGCAGACATTTATGGTTCTGCAAGAAAACAAGTTTTGATATCAAAAGGAGTAGGTCTAAAACGAGTCGACAAGGGACAGCGCAAAAGACGACTAATCCGAGGAAATACAATCTCTGAAGAGATATATCAGCTGAACTGTTTATACAATGGCGAGATCAAAATAGAAGAAGCTCCTCCAGTAGAAAACAAGGCATAAGTTAACATATCACGATTTTTGAATCTGTTCATTGCATTGGCGTGAAACTTTACCTGATTGGTATGTAAAAAAATATGGCTATCAGCCATGTGTTAACATTGGTACTGCAGGACACGTAGACCATGGAAAAACAACACTAATTCAGGCACTAACTGGCCAGTGGACCAGTGTTCACAGCCAAGAACTAAAGCGTGGAATCACTATTCGTGTTGGTTATTCAGATGCGGCATTTTACAAGTGTAAGAACTGTGAAGTACCTTTAGGCTATTCTACCACACCAAAATGCCCAAACTGTGGCAAAGAAAGTGAATTATCGCGTGTGGTCAGCTTTGTGGATAGTCCTGGGCATGAAAGTCTCATGGCAAACATGCTTTCAGGCGCTGCATTGATGGATGGCGCACTACTCCTAGTTGCCGCAAACCAAAAGGTACCACAACCACAAACAAAAGAACATCTCCTAGCACTACAAATTCTTGGAATTCAGCAAATTGTAATAATACAAAACAAAGTTGATCTGATATCATATAAAGGAGCAACTGCAAATTATGCCGACATAACCAAATTTGTTAAAGGCACCAAAGCAGCCAAATCACCAATAATCCCAATTTCTGCTCAATCAAGGCTAAACATTGATGCATTAATTGGAGCAATTGAGGAAACAATTTCAACTCCAAAAAGAACGGAATCAAAAGAGCCAGTAATGCATGTTTTACGATCATTTGATGTAAACAAACCAGGAACAAAAATCAAAGATATCAAGGGGGGAGTAATTGGAGGAAGTCTAACACAGGGAACATTCTCAGTTGGAGATGAAATAGAAATCAAACCAGGAATCCTAAATCCAAAAAAGAACACATACGAGCCAATCAGAACTCAAATCATATCATTGGGTACAGCAGCCGGAATCGTAGATAATGTAAAACCGGGTGGTCTTGTTGCAATTGGCACAAAACTTGATCCATCAATGACCAGAAGCGACTCATTTGTTGGAAGTGTGATTGGCAAGCCAGAAACATTACCAGAAAATGCATCAAATGCACAACTAGAAGTGAGTCTTTTTGATTCTGCAGTAGGAACAATGAATGACATCAAAGTAGTACCGATTCAAACAGGAGAATCATTACGACTTAACATTGGTACAGCCCCGGTTCTGGCCAAAGTAAACAAAATAAAATCAGAAAAAATTGAGGTGCAGTTCAAAAGACCAGTATGCCTCTTTGATAAAAGCAATGTAGCGTTAAGTCGCAAAATAGAAGACAGATGGAGACTAATTGGTGCAGGAATAGTTGGTTGAGGTAATATGCGACACAAGCTTTCTAATTCATTTAGCTAATCATAAAATCAAAAATCTGACCACACTTGATACAGATATTGGAGAAATCCAGTTTCTAGTGCCAGATATTGTGCTTTCAGAGCTAAACAATCTTGCAAAAAAAGAAGAAAAAACTAAAGAGGCAACCAACACCATTCAATATATCAAAAAGTTTCAGACAATCAAGATTGGTGGGAGCTTTGCAGATGATTCAATTATATCATACATAAAAAATGAAGGTGGCGTCATTGCCACAATAGACAAGGATCTAAAATACAAAATCAAAAATCATGGTGGCTCTGTCATCTCTATTGCAAACAACAGAATAGTACTGGAGGCAAACAGAGTCTAGATGTGATTTGTATTATGGCGCAAATGTTCCAGACAATGAAGTCTGAGATATAATGTAATTTTGCATTGCATCTTCTACCTGTTTTTTTGTGGCACCTTTTTTTAGATCTAATCTTGCATTTAGGGCATACAGTTTGAAAACATACGTGTGTCTTTTGTCTGGAGGAGCAGGTCCCCCATAACCAATTTTGCCAAAATCAGTCATTCCTTCTATTGCATTTTCTGGTATAGTATCTTCTTTGATTTCTGATTCTTTGGAATCAATATTCCAAACTACCCAATGAACCCACAATTTTCCCACCGCCCCCATGGCGTCAGGATCATCCATTATCAGTACAAGCGATTTTGCTTGTGTGGGAACTTCTCTAATCTTTAGTGCTGGGCTGATGTTGTTGTTTTTGTATCCATGTTTTTTTGGAATTTCTGCACCTTCTTGAAAATTTGGACTCTCTAAAATCAATTACAAAAACTGATCTCTCCTCAAAGTTAAATTTTTCTAAAAAAATTATATCTACGAATTCTATGATATGTATGAACTGAATAATCTTGTATATATCCACAAGAGTAATAAACAGACTCTGGGAAAAAAACGCAATTGCTTTCTAACAAAAAACTCTTCTCTGTAGGTAGCTTTGAATTTTGCCTACACCATTTATTGATAATCGGAATTCTATCATTATCGTTTTCAATATCTGCAATGATTCGAGGTCAACCCGCGGAATATGGATTTCAGCTAAACGAATTTGATCCTTATTTTAACTATAGAGCAACCAAATTCATAGTTGAAAATGGAATTCCAGCATATTTTGGCTGGCACGATGACAGAAGTTGGTATCCATTTGGCAGAGATGTTGCAGGTACATCCCAAATAATGCTGCATATCACAACTGCAATATTGTATGGAGCATTTGGTGGAGGTGATCTATACGGATTTACAATTATCTTCCCACTAGTATTTGGTTCACTGACTGCAATTGTTATATTTGCTCTAGTACGAATAATCGGCGGCACAACAGCTGGACTGTTTGCATCTTTACTTTATTCAGTATCCCTTCCAATAATTACAAGAGGCTCAATTGGATGGTTCAAATCAGAACCACTAGGTCTTTTTTATGGATTATTGGCAGTATATCTATTTCTGAGCGGAATAAAATCATCATCTCATAAAATAGCAATAGCCAAGCTAGTAGGTGGTGGCATATTTCTTGGTTTTTCATTCTCAGCATGGGGCGGTACAGATTTTCTTGTTCTTCCATTAGGACTCTTTATCCTATCATTACCCTTCACAAGAAAGGATATTAGATTTCTAAGATGGGCAATACCTTTGTTCATTTTAGGACTTACAATCTCGCTTATTCCAATTGAAAGACCAGGACTTGCGTTTTTTGGAAAAGCGAGTGGCCTAATGCTGATCGGTCCAACATTATTCCTCATAGTATCATCATTTATTCAGCAAATTAGTGGAGAGCAAAAAGCAAGACGAAACATAACATTGTTTTTGATTGCTGTAATTGCAGTAGGAATTGGTTTGCTTGGCACAAATGTCTTTGGACTTCCAAGCTTTAGATACTTGAATGCAATTAATCCGTTTCTAACAACACTAGATCCTTTAACTGATTCTGTTGCAGAACACGCAACTACTACAATTTTTCAGTCATTTCTATTCCATTCAATCTTTATGGTTTTTGCCGGAATAGGAGTCTGGCTTGTATTCAAAAATATTACAAATGAATCAAACGAAAGAAAAGATGTACAAGTCTTTGCACTAATTTTTGGGCTGCTTGGAGTCTATATTAGTTCAGCATTCGTAAGATTGGAGCTTTTCTCTTCTCTTGCACTTGTAATACTGGGCTCTGTTGGTCTTGCACTTCTTACAAAACAAGTCTTTAGATCAGAAAGACAAGAAAACAAAAAACTCATCAGAGCACACCCAAAAACTATCAAGATTTCATTTTTGGTAATAATTACAATATTTCTCGTTATACCATTAATGGTTCCAGTAAGTGCAAACTGGATTAATGGTGCAGTCTTGCCTCCAACTATACTTAATGGTGGGAGTAACTATAACATTGCAACAAATGATTGGCTTGATACGATGCAATGGCTTAAAGAAAATACACCAAAGGACTCTGTAGTGGTATCTTGGTGGGATTACGGTTACTGGATTACAACACTTGGTGATAGAATATCAATTGCAGATAATTCTACATTAATTGATTGGAGAATCAAGTTAATAGCTAAGGCGTTTTTGAGCACACCAGATGAAGGCTGGAAGATACTAAATGAAATGGATGCGGACTATGTTCTAATCTATGTTGCAGCTCAAAGAGTCAATGACGAAGAGCCTCCACTATACTTTGTTCAGGGGGGAGGAGATGAAAGCAAAAAACAATGGTTTATGAGAATTGGTGGATTTGATACACAAAGATATCTTTATGATGATGGTATAAGCTCAACACCAGAATTTTGGAATAATACACTACTTGGTAAGATGATTCCATTTACCGTATATGGGTATGTTGATCTTGCAAATCAAAAACAATCGCAATCATATGTTTCAGGATTTACCCCGATCTATATTGACGACATAAAATATCCGAAAGAAAAAAATGGGCCACTTAGATTGGTTTACATGTCTTCTGGATTCACTAGAGCAGATTCTGGTCCAATAAACGGCGTGCTGATCTACGAAATAAACAAAGACTATACACCATCAGAAATACCTAATGTAGCACCAGTTCAAACTTCACCCACAACTCAAACTTCGCCTACCACGATGCCAACATCTGACAACCCAATTGCAACAATTTCAACAAATTTTGGTGATATTGTAATTGAACTAAATCCACAAGTTGCACCAAACACAGTTGCAAACTTTGTAAAACTTACCAATTCTGGATTTTACGATGGGACAATATTTCACAGAATAATATCGACGTTTGTTATACAGGGTGGTGATCCAAACACAAAGGATCAGCCACCTGGAACGTGGGGAACAGGCGATCCTGGATACACAATAGATGCAGAATTCAGCAATCTAAAGCACACTAAATACATGGTTTCTATGGCACGTGGAACCGATATCAATAGTGCAGGCTCTCAATTCTTTATTGTAACTGGCGATGCACCATTTCTAGATGGAAAATATACAATCTTTGGTAAAGTTATCCAAGGACAAGATGTAGTTGATAAAATTGCAGCATTGCAGACAGATCTAAATGATAGGCCTGTAGACTTTGAAGCAGCAAAAATGAAATCTATTCGAATATCTTAATCTTTGAATTTATCAATTATTCTGTAACGAGCATATTTGTCGTCTGGTGAAAATTTTGCCGGATGTGCAGTTACAGTCTTTATCTGACAGTATTGACATTCTTCCTTGAGTGTGTATTTTTTACATTCTGGACATCTACGAAGCTGAAATTTCAATGATTATCCCTCTCTTGTCTTCTTTGATTCTTCTCTTGTAAAACTGAAGGTACCATTATTTTTTTCGATTATCTTTTGGACTTTGTCCAAAACTGGTTTGAGCATTCTCTCTGCTGTTTTAAAATCAGGACCTGTTACACTAAGTCTGTATTTTGGAGCGCCAATATATGTGACAAAAATACTAGCCCCTTGGTCTCCAATAGAATCTAAAATCGCATTTTTGATTACCTCAACTCCATTTGATTGGTTACAGGTAATCTCACAAATTCCGCGAATTTCAACAGAAGGGGGCTTTATCTTGGAGCTTGCCTCTTCTATTGCACTTGATGTCTTTTTTACCAGTTTTAGATCATCTAGGACTTTAATTCCCCTTGTAACCACATCCAAAAACGCATCATAGACAAAATCATATTTTGTAAAAATCGCATCTTCCAGCTTTTCAATTTCTTTATCCGATAAGCCAGCAGATATTTTGACTGCATCCAATAATGTTTTACCCTTCTCAATTCGTTTTACTTCTAACAGCTTTTTCTTTTGCTGTTCCTTTGAAACCTGTTTTAGTGAAAGATCTATTTCAGATCTACCAGGATTGACTTTTTTCACTAGGAGGACTTTTTTTTCTCCTTCTCTTACAAACTTGTTAACTGATCTGACCCAGCCTGGAGCAATCTCTGATATATGCAAGAATCCTTGAGTACCATTGTATTCATCAAGTGTCACATATGCTCCATGATCTGTTAATTTAGCAATTGTTGCTAGTACAATTTCACCAATCTCTGGGAGTTCTTCAGTAATCAATGCAGCTCTGGCTTTGGCTACATAATTTAATGTTGTCTAAAAATCAATGCCTTTTTTTGCGCGAATTCCTTTCTGAAATGGATGCTTTATCTCCTTCATTTCTGTTACTAGATCAGCTACATCAATCACTTCCTGTCTCACGTTATTACCAGTTAGCACCAAGGTTACATTTTCTGGTTTGATTTTTATCAAATCTAAAACGTCATTTACGTCAATTAATCCTAGATTTACTGCATAGTTTATCTCATCTAAAATGACAATGTTGTACTTTTCTGAAAGTATTTTTTCTTTTGCAATCATGATTGCCTCTCTTGCAATTTTTTGGTGTACTTCCTTTGGAGTTTTGTCGTCTAAGATCCCGACAAATCCCTTACCAACTGCAGTCATCTCAAATTCTGGTTCTAGTCTTTTGGATGAGCTCATCTCGCCATAATGCCATGATCCTTTGATGAACTGAATCATGTAAATTCTATAGTTGTGGCCTATTGCTCGTAGCGCCATACCTAGGGCCGCAGTTGTTTTTCCTTTACCCTTTCCTGTATATACTATTACAAGGCCGGCATTTTCCATAATCAAAAAATCACCATAGTATAGAAAAAGATTGGTATAGTTCTACTTCAAAGTAATAGAAAATGAGAGTGCCTAGAATTGTAATTGCAGGAACTACTAGTGGAGTAGGAAAAACCTCAATTTCATGTGCTATAATTCATGGAATTAAAAAGAAAGGCTATTCGGTTCAACCGTTCAAAGTTGGCCCTGACTATATTGATCCAACCTATCTTTCCGCAATATCTGGTAATTCAGCAAGAAATCTTGACGCTTGGATTATGGGAGAAAATGCATCACTTGCAAGTTTTGTAAAAAATTCTCAATCAGACATATCTGTAATAGAAGGTGTGATGGGATATTATGATGGATTCTCTGGCGCTACAAACCAATCTAGTACTCATCATATTGCGACAATTTTGCAAGCTCCAGTTGTTTTGATCCTAGATGCAAGTAAGACCGCTAGATCAATTGCTGCAACAGCACTTGGTTATATCAAATTTCATAAAAATTCCAGAATTGTGGGATTGATTCTAAATAAGATTGGAAGTAAAAAACACGAAGAGATGTGTAGAGTAGCACTTGCGTCACTGAAAATTCCAATTCTTGGCTCTATTCCAAAAAACCACGATCTCTCATTGGAGTCACGACATCTTGGTTTGATACCCGTACTAGAACAAACCGATCTAAAACAAAAAATTATTAAAATTGCAAAAAATCTCATTCCATACATTGACATTGAAAAAATTATTTCAATTGCACATAAATCAACTCCAATCTCACATGGAGTAAAAATACATAATGAAAAAATCAAAACAACAGTTGCAGTCGCACTTGACAAGTCTTTCAATTTTTATTATTATGATAACTTTGATTCTCTGCGTAAAAATGGAGCAAAAATAGAGTTTTTCAGCCCAATCTCAGATGATCTTCCACCAGAATGCTCTGGAATCTACATTGGTGGGGGATTCCCAGAGGTGCTTGGACAACCGCTTGCAAAAAACCAATCGATGAAAAAATCCATCAAAAAATTTGCTGAACAAAATATGCCAATTTACGGAGAATGTGGCGGTTTAATGTATCTGACAAAATTTATCGAATATGGTTCCAAAAAATATTCTATGGTTGGATTATTTGATGCTAATACGACCATGGAAAAAAAAATGGTATTAAACTATACCAAAGCAAACGTTATTTCTAATTGTCTTATTGCAAAAAATACTACAAAGATATTTGGCCATGAATTTCATTACTCAGAGCTGAGCTCGATTCCAAAAGATGCAAAGTTCGCATATGATCTATCCATTGGAACTGGCATTAAAAATAAAAAAGATGGATTAATTCAATACAATACACTTGCATCATACATGCATCTGTATTTTGACAGGGCATTACACGCACAAAGCTTTGTGAACAGTTGTATAAAACATTCAAAAACCTAATCGCCACGAATTATTTTAAAAATCGCATTAACAATTGCTGAAGCACATGGAGTTCCACCCTTTCTTCCCATGTTTGTGATAAATGGAATGTCTATTTTTTTCAACTCATCTTTAGATTCTGTTGCGCAAACAAACCCAACTGGAACTCCAATCACTAAGCTTGGTTTTGTTACGTTTTCTTTGATCATCTGGATCACTTCTAAAAGAGCAGTTGGAGCATTACCTATCACAACAACAGCATCATTCATCTCTTTTGCACGAATTCTCATGGCTGTTTGGGCACGAGTTTTATTGAGTTTGGTTGCTTCTTTAACTACATCTGGATTTGAGATATCACAAATGACGTCTGTCTTAAAATCCGTTAGATTTTGTTTGTTGAGAAGACCTATTATTCCGTTTACATCAACTATGATGTTTTTGCCAGATTTTAGTGCATTAATGCCTGCTTTTACAGCATCCTTATGAAATACAATTCCATTTTTTCCAGCAAAATCAAAATCTGCAGTAGAATGAATCACTCTGCGTACTATTTTCCATTCATGTCCTTTGTATGAATGTGGCCCAACTTCGTGCTCAATTATCTCCATACTCTCATCTTCTATGGATTGTCCTTTCCTAGTTTGCATTTTCAACCTCTCTCGCTCGCTCTAAAACAAAATCGATCATCTTATCATCGGTTCCAATATGCTCAGTTATGATGGTTTTTTTCAGGCCAGACTGTTCCAGTGCTGGATTGAGATCTTGATAAATGTCTCTTTTTACATGCGCTCCTTCATGTAGAAAATAAAATACGATCACTAAGACTTGCGGGTTGTCTTTGTCACATTTTTGAATTCCTTGTGCAATATTCGGTTCTTCAATTTCCAAAAAACAATAACTCACATTTCGATAGCGAGGAGCTAAATTATCAATCACATATTTCATGGAAATTTGTGCATTTGGATCTTTGCTACCATGGCCTATTACCATCACATCAATTTTTTCTTTTGATAGAGTAATGTTGTTTTTTTCCAGAGCTGATTCTATTTTGGAATTAACAATATCAACCATAGTCATGTGCATACTCATTGGCTTTGTTACTGTGAATTTGACATTAGTCTTTGCCTGAAGCCTTGCAGCCTTAGCTACGGCTAGTTTGACTTTTTTTCCTGGATACAAAAAATATGGTACTATGGTCAATGAATCTACCTTAGTTTTGAGACAATTTGCGATTCCTTCTTCAATAAATGGCGGTATTACTTCCAAAAAACAATAATTAACAAAGACATAGTTTCCCTTTTGTTGTACTTTTTTACAGATGTATTCTAGCTCATTTTTTGCTTCTTGTTCTCTACTTCCTCTATCAATTAATAATAATCCTCGTTTCATTTTTCAATCCTTGCTATGGCAATTGTTAGATCTGGTGGAAATTTCTGTTTCTCAACAACAAGTCTTCCTCCTGAACTTTTGATCGCAGACGCTTCTGAAACACTTGATGTTCCTTCATATGCCTGAACCATCTGGGAGGGATTTGGAATGTCAATTTTTGCGAGCTCCTCTCGTTCAAAATATTCTAGTGGTACATTCATTTCTTTTGCTATATTGATCAAACCCTGAACATCTTTTGGTTTTTTGATAGAAACAAGCTTTGCTATGCATTTTGAGTTAAGATTGTATTTGGTCAATATTAAAGCAAGAGATTCTTTGATCTTTTCTTTTGTGGTATTTTCATGTAATCCTATACCAATAACTAATGTCTGTGGTCTGTATATGACAGAATTTTTTGTTATAGTGTCATCAAATACTCTATCAGAGATAATCAAGTATGCTCTGGAATCTGATTGCACTAGATCCTCAATGGATTTGTAAACCGTTACATTTTTTGGTAGCTCCGTTTTCCACCAGTTTTTTTCTCCAGCATCTTGATAAACACCAATTTTTTCCTCGTTTACCATCAATGCACTAATTCTTGTTACATTAGAATCATCATCTATTTTCCAACCAAACTCTTTGCCAACCAAGTCTACTGGTATGGTTTTATTCACATCTGCTGCCGTAGTCACCACTGGAGTTGAGCCCAGTTTTTTTGCGATTTCTTCTGTTAGTTCATTTGCTCCACCCAAGTGTCCAGAAAGAACAGAGATGACAAAGTTTGCCTTGTCATCTATCACAATTATTGCAGGGTCTATTTTTTTGTCTTTGAGATACGGTGCAACTAGCCTAATCACTGCACCCAATGAAAACAGGCAAACCAACCCATCAAATTTACCAAAAAGCTCAGCTATCTTGGATGATGTTTGATCGTCGTACCATGTTACAGAATTTGCCTTGTCTTGAAATTTTGATGGAGCAAATATCTCCCAATTTGGGAAAAGTTGTTTTATTGTTGATGCAATTTTGATACCATTTTTTGTAATTGCCAGAATTGCAACTTTATCCATATTCCCAGTTTTGTGTAGGCAAATAAAATTTCTTGCTAGGGATATCTACCTAATATGCAACCATCAAAATCAAACAAAATGATTCTGATTTCTACTTTATTTTCAGAATGTTTACGCATCTGTTCGTATGTCTTTTTACAGAGGGCAATAAAAAATCCATCTACTTTGTCTTTGATTATAATCTCTTGAGCATGTCTTGCAGTGTTTGCACTTCTGATATTATCTGATGTCTCTTTACTAGCATTACATTTTTTTGCAAGATCTACCAAGAAATCCATATCAACTTTGGAGCCTTTTACATGAGTCTGTTTTACTCCCATCGCTATCTTGGTTAGCTTGCCAATAAATCCCCCAACATATACCATTTTAATTGATTTTTTGGCGCATTGCTGAATTGTATACCCTGAGAAATCTCCCATCTGTACAAAACAATGATCATGTAAATCGATCACTTTTTTTGCAAATTCTTCACTTCTACCTCCAGTTGTTAGAACAACTGTGTTGTCTCCCATTGCAATGGTAACATCAAGGCTTTGGCGTATAGCGGCTGCAAATGATGCGGTTGAATATGGAACTACTATGCCTGTTGTGCCAAGAATCGATATTCCTCCTATTATTCCCAGTCTTGGATTGTCTGTCTTTGGAGCTATCTCTTTTCCTTTTGGAACAGAAATTATTACTTTGATACCGTTTTTTTGCAAGAGTTCTTTTCCTATCTCAGTTAGGTTTTGAATTAACATTTTTTTTGGAGTGGGATTTATTGCGGCAGTACCTACTTCGAGACCTAGGCCTGGTTTTGTAACACGTCCAACACCATCTCCACCATCAAGTTCAATCTGTCCAACATTGTTTGTGATTTGTAAGTCAGCTACTATTTCTGCACCATGAGTGACATCAGGATCATCTCCTCCATCTTTTATCACGGAACATTTTGCGCTATTACTGTTAAATTGACAATTTGTAATATTGATTATTATTTTCTTTTCTTTTGGTAGTGATACTTCAATAGAGCTAATTTTTTTTTTAGTCATGATTGACACAAGTGATGCTTTCGCTGCTGCTGTTGCACATGTTCCAGTAGTAAAACCAGTTCGTAGCTTTTGGCGAGGTTTATCTGTCTCACTCACAGCATATTGTTCTATTTTTGGATAATAACTCTTATTGGGTTTATTTGAGAATCTCAGAAATAACTATCCACAGAGCTATTGCACCAAGACCTCCATATAAGAGCAAATGAGTCATCTTATGCGAAACAGGTTTTTCCTCATTCTCTCCTCTAAATTCATCCACATTTGCGCCAAAATTACGCTTGAGATGCTCTCTATATGCTTGATATCCAAAATGAACTTCATCATTTGTTGTTGTGTCGTAATATTTCCAAAACTCTGTCTGTGCAGTTTCTACATTTTTATGTTGACTGTTTTGCTTTTTTTGTTCTAATTTTAGAATTTGATATGCCTGCGTTATTTCCTTAAATTTCCTTTCAGCATTTTCATTTTTGTTTCTATCTGGATGATATCTTAATGATAATTTTCTGTACGCTTGTTTTATCTCCTTATGTGTTGCATTCTGCTTTAATTCCAGAATCTCATAACACTGAGATGTATTCAATGGCTAATTTTGGTCAGTTTAACATTTAAAATTATATTTGATTTTTGTAATTCGTGGTAACGCAAAAACCGATTATTGCCATTACGGGCTCCACTGGGTTTGTTGGAACCAGTCTTAGAAAATTACTATCTCACCAAAACATATCGGTAATTTCTATTGCACGAAAAAAACACAAGTCTTTTCAGTCAGAAAAAAATCTAGTAGTCTCAGATCTAGATAAAATATCAAGTTTAAAATGCGATACACTAATTCATCTAATTGGGGCTGGTACGCAAGTCAAAGATTCTGATTATGATCTAGTAAATGTAAAACAAACTCAAAAAGCAATTGAATTGTGCAAGAGATCCAATATCAAAAAAATTGTATACATAAGTGGTCTTGGAATCAATGATATAACCACGTTTGGATATTTTATTTCAAAATTAAAGGCAGAAAAACTGATTATAAATTCTGGACTTGATTATACAATTTTCCGGGCATCATATATTGTTGGCACAAATGATCCGCTAACACAAAACCTGAAAAGACAAACCAAACATGGAGTTATAGTCATACCAGGTTCTGGTTCGTATAGGTTACAACCGATTTTGATAGACGATGTATGTCAAATAATTCTTACAGCAGCACTTGATAAAAAACTCTCAAACAAAATAATTGATCTTGTGGGACCAAAAACCATTAGCTTTGCAAATTATGTAAAAAAATTTAACAAAGGAAAAGTAAAAACTAAAAAAATTTCTCTTGAGAAAGCCTATTTTGATGCATTGAACAATCCAAAAACGGCTATCTATGGAGTAGATGATCTGAACATAATGATTGGGGATTTTACCTCAAGTCATAAGAAACTAGAAAAATTATGTGGAATAAAGCTGAAAATCCCTATTCTATAGGCCTGCTGCTCTTTTGAGTGCGTCTGCCTTGTCTGTTTTTTCCCATGGGAAATTTACATCAGTTCTTCCAAAGTGACCAAATGCAGCAGTGTCTTTGTAGATTGGTCGTTTTAGGTCTAGATGTGCAATGATTGCAGCAGGTCTCATATCAAAGTGCTTTCTTGCCAAATTCTCGATTTCTTCTTCTGGAATTTTACCTGTACCAAAAGTGTTTACCATAAGTGATACAGGATCTGCAACTCCAATTGCATAGGCAACTTGAACTTCACATTTTTCTGCCAAGCCTGCAGCAACAATATTCTTTGCAATGTATCTGCACATGTAACAAGCTGATCTATCTACTTTTGATGGATCTTTTCCAGAGAATGCCCCACCACCATGTCTTCCGGCTCCACCGTACGTGTCAACAATGATCTTTCTTCCAGTGAGACCAGAATCTCCTGGAGGACCACCAATTACGAATCGTCCTGTCGGATTTACATGAATTTTGATCTTGTCATGCCACCATTTTCCACAAACTGGTTTGATTATTTTATCGATGATCTGCTGTCTGATTTGTGAATTGTCTATCTCTGTGGCATGTTGAGTAGAGATCACTATGGCTTCTACCCTTTTCGGTTTACCATCTTCATATTCAACTGTTACTTGAGATTTTCCATCAGGTCTAACCCATGGCAGTTCCTTGTTTTTTCTTAATTCTGATAATTTTCGTGTAAGCTGGTGCGCAAGCAAAATTGGCAACGGCATCAGCTCAGCTGATTCATTTACTGCGTAGCCAAACATCAAGCCTTGATCTCCGGCGCCTTGGTCTTTGTTGTCTGTAGCAGTGACTCCTTGTGAAATGTCTGGGCTTTGTGCATGAATTGAAACCATGACACTGCATGTATCTGCATCAAAGCCATATTCTGGTTTGTCATATCCAATCTCCTTGATTGTCTTTCTAACCACGTCTTGAATGTCAAATTTTGCTTTGGTAGTTACTTCTCCTGCAACTACGACAATTCCTGTAGTAGTCATTGTTTCTACTGCAACGCGTGAGTTTGGGTCTTGTCTCAAAAATTCATCAAGCAAGGCATCTGAAATCTTATCACAAATCTTATCTGGGTGTCCTTCTGTTACTGATTCAGAAGTAAAAAGAAAACTTCGCGCCATAGGAATTCCTACAAGTCGTTTTCTAGTCTGATAAATAATACGTTATTTCCTCTAACTATGACTCGACCATAGTTTGCAACAATTTTACCGTCGTGTAGTTCTTCGGCATCAGTCATAATCAGATTCATGTACGAATCTACATTGTCCATCTTACCTTTGTACTCAACTTCGTTCTTTAGTCGTACCGTAACTTTCTTTTTAGTGCTTTTTTGTAGTGTTGTTAAAGGTCTTTTTGCGCTTACTTGTGACAATGGATGTTCTCTTGTGTTTGCTAGCTTGATAACCTGAATAAAAGCCTTGCCTATTTTGTTGGCAAAATATGATATTCGTTTAATTTTTGTATTTTGTTTGATTTTATTGGTTATGATCAAAACTGGCCTTGACAAATTAGATGAAATTCTTGGAGGTGGACTAAAAAGTGGAATAACAGATATTTTTGGAGCAAGTGGAACTGGTAAAACTCAGCTAACCCTGCAAATCATGTTGCATGCAGTATTACAAAATAATAAAATACTCTATCAAGATACAACGGGAGGATTCAGGCCAGAACGTTTAGTAGAAATGGCAACACAAAATGAAATGAATTCAAATTTTCTTGATAAAATTAGCGTTGCAAGAATAACTAATGTTACAGAACAACAAAACAGTCTTGATAAAATTACTGGATCTGATTTTTCTTTATTAATAATTGATAATGTAACTGATCTGTTCTCATTTGAATATACAAAAGAGCAACAAATTTTACAAAAAACAACTCAATTTTCCAAATACATGAAAAATCTTTCTCAAATTGCACTCGAAACAAAAATTCCAATTGTAATAACTAACATGATGCGCAAAATCAACGATGTAGAACAAGAAAATATGGATTCTATTATATCATTATATACACATACCAAGATTAAACTTGCAAAAAATCAATCAAGCTATTTAGGCCAAGTATTTACCAATCCTCTAAAGAAGAACCATTTTTCATATGATATTACAAAACAAGGACTAGTTGATCTAACTTAAGCTATTTAACTGTGGCAAATACTCGCAAACTATGGCAGGAATATTCGACTCCATACCTATATTGTCTGTGATATTATTTGCAATTGGAGTTGTTGGAATAATGGTGTATGAGCGAGCAAAGTCAAGAAAAGACGCACAACAAACAACTTGATTCTGTTTTAGCCAAATTTCATAGCCTGGGTTTTACGCAACTAACAGAGATCCAAAAAAATGCAATACCATTTATCATTCAAAAAAAGGATTCGTTGATCATTGCGCCTACAGGTTCTGGCAAAACAGAATGTTCAGTCATTCCCGTGTTCTCTTTTACAAGAGAAACAAAAGAAACAGGCAAGATAAAGGCGCTATACATTACACCTCTCAGAGCGTTAAATCGTGATGTCTTTAAGAGAATAATCAAATATGCAGAATCTGATGGCTTGACAATAGAAATTCGTCATGGGGATACATCTCAGTCTGCCAGAAAGAGAATAACAGAGTCGCCACCAGACATCTTGATCATAACTCCAGAAACTTTGGTTATTCTACTCACGCAAGAAAAGATGCTAAAAGCATTGTCGAAGCTAGAATGGGTCATAATAGATGAGATCCATGATTTATTGTCAAATGAGAGAGGCTCTCAACTATCACTCAGTCTTGAGAGGCTTCAAATTAACACTAAAGTTCCTATGACTAGAATAGGACTTTCTGCTACAGTTGGAAATTCAGATGACGCTGCAAAATTTCTAGTTGGTACAAAAAGGAAATACCAGATAATCAAGGACACTACAATTCGAAAATATGATGTAGAAATCAAACACGTAAATGGAACCATAAGTGATGTGGCAGATTATATTGTTGAATATTTAACCAAATTGAATTTGGACTCGCCAGTGTTGCTTTTTACAAACACGCGGGGGGAGGCAGAATTTCTTGCATCAATTCTAAAAGAAAAATGCTCTACAACAGTTGAACTGCACCATGGATCTCTATCACAACAAGTTCGTGAAGAAACAGAAGATAACCTCAAGTCTGGCAAATCAAGACTAGTTGTTTGCACTTCATCACTTGAGCTTGGATTGGATATTGGCTCAGTTGAGCTTGTAATGCATTATGGATCGCCAAGGCAGGTCTCAAAATTTATGCAAAGAATTGGGAGAAGCAAGCACAACAAACACTCATCTGCAAAAGGACTCATTATCACAAACAACGTAGATGATGAGCTGGAAACAAAGGCAATTCTGGAACGAATCCATGAAGGTTCTATTGAGGATCAGCTAATTCATGACGGTTCGCTTGATGTTTTGGCCCATCACATAGTTGGACTTTCAATGCAACTTGGATCCATGTCTATTAGTAACGCATTCGAGTTTTTCAGGAATTCATTTATCTTTAGAAATCTCACAATAGATGATCTGATTGGGGTTCTTGAATTACTCGACTCTAATTATCTAATATTTTTTGATAAGGAAAAGATGACATTTAGAAAAACTGCTAAATGTTATAGGTACTATTTTGAGAATCTTTCTACCATCCCAGATATTTTAAAATTCAAAGTATTTGATAGTATTTCAAAAAAAATAATCGGAAGTCTTGATCAAAGGTTTGTAGGAGATTTTGGGGATCCTGGAAATGTCTTTGTTTTACGAGGATCTCAATGGAGAATTATCAACGTTGACGAGTCCTCACTCAAAGTGAATGTGGAACCAATTCGCTCTGGTGGAATTACAGTTCCATATTGGGAGGGAGAAAACATTCCTGTTGATTACAAAACTGCCAAAAAAGTTGGAAAGTTTCGAAGTAAAATACGCCAAGGCTCACTTGTTTTACCTGATAATATAGTCACTCAATTAGATATGCCGATAATACCTGATGAAAAAACAATTGTGATAGAATCTGTTCGTGGCCAAGGAATGGTAGTAATTCATAGTTGCTTTGGAACAAAAATCAATTCTACTCTTGCTATACTATTGTCGTCAATACTGTCTTCAAAAACTGGATTCCAAGTGGACGCACGGTCGGATGCCTATAGAATTGTCTTATCATCAAAGGGCAGAATTTTAGAAAATTACATCAAGCAAATTCTTACTGATACATATAATCTGTATGAAATAGTAACAGCGTCATTAGGTGGTACTCATAATGTTAGCTGGAGAACTTGGAATGTGGCAAAAAAATTTGGAGTTGTTGGGAGAGGTGCAGTATATGAAAAAAAATCTGCAAGATTCCTATATGAACGATATATCCGAACCTCACTTGTCAAAGAGGCTATTCGAGAATTACTCCATGATAAATATGATCTAACCAAAACAAAACAAATCTTATCTGATATTAATTCTAGTAATATCCAAATTCACTGGATTGAGCAAAACAAGTTTTCCAAGCTAGCAGAGCCAATCTTAGATCATACAACAAAATACTATTCGTCTCCTACTAGTATCGATAAGGGAATTTTAGACATGGTAAAGGCACGTCTTTTTAAAACATCACATCGATTCATTTGTGCAAGATGTGGTAAGTGGGAACGAGTAATGAAAACAAACGAAATAGAATCTATCCCAATTTGTCCATATTGCAAAGCACGACAGATTGCTGTTACATTTTATTCTGATTATGATCTAACAAAAATAATACAAAAAAAAATTGCAGGAAAAAAAATCACACCTGATGAAAATCATAGATTTTCTCGTGCTTGGAAAACTGCTTCATTATTGGAAAACTTTGGCAAAACCGCACTCATTGTCCTTTCTGGCTATGGCATAGGAGTTGACACTGCTTCTAGAATTTTGAGAAACATGGTTGATGAGGAAACTTTGTACCGACAGATCTATGAAGCAGAACGTCAATATGTTACGACGCGAGGATTCTGGGACTAGTTTTTCTTTTTAATACTTGAATATGGAGTCAAAAACAGCTCAGTTCTTCCTTCCAAGCCTTGTTTTGCAGTGACTCCAGTTACTGAAATTATCTCTCCAATTGAGCATTCATCCAACAATCGTGCTTGATTTCGCCATCCTTTGAGCCACATTTGTGCAGTATCATCTTCAACATACATTTCAGAAAGTGTTACTGTTTCTCCTGTTTTTGTCTGAATATTTCTTCTTTCTGGTGCCTTTAGAATAATTGCTTCAATACAGTATGTGTTATTGTCTGCTTTAATGTTTGAAATTTTGGTTCGAAGATCACCAATTCCTGGCAAGTCTTCCTGTATCTTTCTAACAAATGATTCTGCATCAATTGTTATGTTATTTCCATAAAGTTTTGATGGCATGCATTCCAAAACATCGTCTTGTGCAAACGATTCTGTAACATTTGCAGTATCGATAATATTGTATAGCTGTCTTTGTTTATCTACACCTAAGATCATTTTTTGGCCGTTTTCATTTTTAGTTAACGACAAAATTCTAATTACTAATGGTTCTATATGTTTTTCTGATTGAATCTCAAATGTCGTTGATTCATTTCCATGAATTTCTAATTCCTGTTGGTTAGTTTTTGCCTTAACACCAATGAGTCGTGCTTTAGTTCCAGATGGAATTACTTTTGGTACCTCAGAGTCAGTTTTACCCCACAGAACAGCTCGCATGGAACGACCGTTATTTCCCTTTAGTCTTAGACGTATGGCAGTTCCTGGCATTCCCTTAAAGTTTGTAAATTCTGAAAAAGTAACTGGCCCATCAAGTATTCCAGAAACTACCACATTACTGTCTCCTTCTTTTAGCTCCGAAACATCTTTGGTAATAGAGTCAATTGATGGAATACTGCTCTCTGTCTCTGTACGCTCTATACTAGAGCCAGAGCCAATATTGACTGTGAGCTGGCCATTCAAATCTGATTTTACATACGCCTTGATTATCTTGATTAGGTCACCAGGACTAATGTTTGCCATTTCTGGCATGTTTGCTTTGTCATCCCATAGTTTTACAAGTACAGTCGAATCTTTATCATAAACTGTCATGTTTCTAAGATAGAATTGCGAGCCGTCCTTCCTGGAAAATTGTTTTTTTGGAGATAGATTGAGTACGCGTGTTTGTAGTGTGACTTCTTTTGCTCCTGCATGCAGATCCCTAATGGAGATGTCACTTTTTGGTGGCTCTGAAATTGTAATCCCTAAATCTGATGCAACCAAGAATAACGCTCCTTGATCTGTAAGATAACCCGCTCCGATCTTTTCCTTTTTCTTTGCAATTAATGTCTCAACATCCGATCTAGATAGATCAGGCTTTAATTCCAAGAGCTTAGAAAGTAACGCATCAAATTCAGACAATTCAATTTGTCATAGTTTGATGTACTAATAAGAATTTCACTAATGTAAATTAAGAGATTAATCCAAAACAATGTATGGCTGTTACAGCTAGATCGCTTTTCAAATCATATGGAGGTCTTGCGGCAGTAGATGGAATAGATCTTGATGTTGAAGCAGGCAAGGTATTTGGATTTTTGGGCCCAAACGGAGCAGGCAAATCCACTACAATTAAGCTCCTCACTACATTAATTCCACCAACTAGTGGTTCAATTGAAATCTTAGGAATAAATGCGATCAAAAATCCACTCGATGTAAGAAAAAAAATTGGTGTCGTTTTACAACAACCAAGCTACGAACCAAATCTTTCTGTTGAAAAATCTTTAGAAAAATATGGGATGATGTGGGACGTGGACAAAAAAACACGAAGACAAAGAACAGATGAGCTCATTGATGTTTTTGATCTAAATGAGATAAGAAAGAAGAAAAATGAAGACTTGTCAATTGGACAGCGAAGACGAGTTCAAGTAGCTCGCGAATTCATGCATGAAGTGGATCTGTTATTTCTGGACGAGCCTACGGTTGGCTTGGACCCAAGCGCAAGAAGAAGGCTCTTGGATTATCTCAAAGACAAAGCAAAGTCAGGCTTGACCATATTCTATACTACACATGTATTGACCGAAGCAGAATACCTTTGTGATGAAATTGCAGTAATAAACAAAGGCAAAATCTTGGCAGTAGACACACCAGATCAGCTCAAATCCACTTTTGGACAGGAAAAAACAATCAAAATTCATCTATCTAACAAATATGACAATCTAACACATATCCTCTTAGGAATTAAGGGATGCGCAATTGACTTTAACACCGGTACTGATATCATAATACAATCAAACAAAGCAGAAATAGTTCTGTCCCAAGTATTATCGATTTTGATTGAAAACAACATTCCAATAGAAGATCTGTCTGCAATGCCAACTACTTTGGAAGAAATCTTTCTTAAAATGGTCAAGGATACAAATGCATCCAACAATTAGGCTAGTAAACAGGAATCTGACTATATCCCTGAATCCTGGATTCCTAGTCTGGCAAGTAATGTTTCCAATTGTGTATATTTTTGTTGCAGGTTTTGCATACACTGCGCTCATTGATTCTGTTAGTTTTGGCGATATCACATTAGATTATCCTGCCTTTATCGCATCTGGCATGATTGGATTTAACATAATGAACAGCACTCTTGTTTCTGGAATAATAATTTGGAATGATAGACGACATGGTATGTTCGAGCAAATCTTGGTTGGACCATTCAAGCGAAGTCATTACATACTAAGTAATGTCTACACAATTGCAATTGTAGGCCTCATCAGTGCAACACTGATCACCGCAATAGGATTTCCACTCTTTTTCAAATCTACTCAATTCAATTTACTTACTATACCATTTCTGATTTTTGCATCAATTGTAGGCTCCATTTTGTTTGGTTCTATTGCATCTATAATCTCCACCAGATTGCGCTCAAGCGAAGGATTCAACGTCATAATCAATACAGTTTTTTTGTTTTTTGCTTTTGTGAGTACCGCATTTTATCCAGCACAGGGTGCACCAGAGCCTTTGGCAACAGGATTCTACCTAAATCCACTGACGTATTTGGTTGATATAATTCGCGCAGGAATTTTTGGAACATTTAATCATTTTGTCATGCTTGAAATGCTGGTGCTAGTCAGTATTGCAGTAATTCTGTTTGTAGTTGCAATAAAACTTCTCACAAAACTGGACTTGTAAAAATCAAGTAGCCCGGCCCAGACTCGAACTGGGGTCAAGGGCTCCAAAGGCCCCTATGCTTGACCGCTACACTACCGGGCTTCCTGTATTGATTCTCCAAAAATGCCTCTTATTGATATTTTCTATTTCTTCTTGATTACTTGGATTAGTCTCTTGTAAGGATCTTCCATTGAAGCTAATGTCTGTTTTGCATTTTTTTGTAATACTTTGTTGTCTGAAGACAAGAATCTATCAATTAGAGAAATTATTTTGTTTGGATTTGATTCAAGCACAACAAGTTTTCTTCTAACTAAATAATCTTGTACCAAGTTTGGAACTGCATTGTATGATATAGTCGGTACTCCAGACAAAGCAGATTCTGCAGTCATTGTACCACCAGATCCTACAAAGACATCAATATTTTGTAATAATTCACTTCCAATTGCAACTTTGTCCAAAATTTTTACTTTATCCTTCAAAGTCTTTTTTAGTTCAACTATCTGAGATTTGTATCTAGGAAGAATCATTACCTCACACTGAGGAAATTTGTTAGCAATTTTTTGAATAATTTGAATTGTATGGTTATTTTTTTGTGTATATGATGCCTGCTCTTCTTCAATTCTAATCAAGATTCTTTTTTTCTTATTTTTGCCTCGCTTCGCTTTTAATGCATTTCTAACAATTACAGATGCATCAATTGCCTTGTATGGTATGATATTTTTTTCACTAATTCCATATTTTGTAAATTCTTTTTTTGATATTATCCATGGAATTAGTAATTTCTGGACAAACGGTAATGTTAACTTCATTACTGCACTTGCATGTGGTGAATCACAAAATGCGATGTGTCGTATTCCAAGACCAAATGCCACACGTGATGCTTCAGGAGAACAAAGACTAATCAAGAGATCAGGCTTGAATTTCTCTATTGTTTTGCCAAGATTAAGGCTTCTATTTAGGGAGGCATCAAGCTTGCCTGGTTTTGTCGTACCTCCATGTCTTCCAACCGTTTTTAGATTCATTTTTTGTAATTTTGATAATTCATTTACCTCTCGATAATCTCGAGTAGTGCAAAGAACAGTATTGTTTTTTTGCAACTGTTTTATCATTGGATCAAAAAACAAGATTTGTTTTGGTGTCAAGATGTCAAACCAAATCTTCAAGTCATGACATCTGCTGAGTTTTGATACAATAAGTTTTTCTTAGTCTTGTGCCTAGCACCAATGAATTGGCATCTGACAGGGTAGTTGTTTATGGTCTGAGTACTGAAGGTTATTCAGTTGCATGTCAAATGGCAATAAACGGCGCTAATGTCTTTATCATTGATGAATCGTCTCAATCTGCGATATCACTAAAGGCAGAAATTGCAAAGACCTATCCTAACGTTTCCTCACTAAAAGAAGATGAACCATTGCTTGCAATGGAGCCTATTGATGTTGCAATCTCTAAAGCACAATACCTATTTTTTGCTCCAAGAATAAGAAAGACTGGACAAGAAACAAAAACCGAAGTCCATTCCAAATTCAAGGATGCTACAATATCGCTCAAAAAAGGAAGTTCTGTTGTTTACACATTACCAACAGGCATTGGTGGTAATAGCGAAAACATCTCATTACTAGAACATGTAACTGGTCTTGAGGTTGGAAAATCGATTTCATATTATTATTATCCGCTTGGTGGTGGCAACCAACCTCCAAAGGTAATAGGCTCATTTAACAACAAACAAGATTCAAACCTTGCAGGTCTTCTTACCAATTCCAAAAAAGAAATGTCATTTGTTGGGATCTCGGCCTCGGAACATTTTCATGCAATAAATGTTCTATCAAGATTCTCTGCATTGTGCAGTGTTCTTGAAGTTTGCAAGTTTGCTCAAGATGATACTACAAAAACAGATCTCCAATCAGACGACTTTCAAAATATCTTCTTAGATGATATGGTGAACGGTTTGTATGATTTGCGCTCATTAGGCACTTCATTTGAAGGTGCAAACACACTGATGTATCTGATCAATGGAAGTCTGAAAGGAATTGATGGTTACATAAAAAGACTGATCGATGAAATCCGTGCAACACTTAAAAAAAATGATCTTAAAGCAAGTAGAACAAAAATTGCATTATCTTGGTCTTTGGATCAGCACGAAATGCGCGGTGACAAAATAGAAATGCTCCAAAGTCTAATTACTAAACTACGTGACTATATTGGAGATGTGGAAGCATATGAAGATCCAAACTTGGATCTATTTCACAACGACAAAACCACAATTCTTGTAATTTGCTCAAAATCTGACTATGAACATTTGCGCAAAAAAAAGGATAACGATCTCATAATAATCAAAGGAAATCCCTTATGCGAAATATCACACAAAGAATAAAACTAGAATGTAAAAAATTATTGTTGTGTCAGAGCAAAACGAAGCTGAAAATCAGATAATAGAAGAACAAACACAAGATACACAAACTGAACAACTAAAACAAAATCTTGAGAAATGTGAGGACAAGCTAAAACGCTCACTTGCAGATTATATGAATTTGGAACGCAAAACCAAGTCTGACATACAAAATGGCATTGCTGAAAAGCTAGACAAATTCATACTTCAATTTCTGACTATATATGATGATCTTATACGAGCAAAAGAAATTCTTAAAAAAGAAAACTCTGATGCTCAAGGACTGGATGGAGTTTTAAAAAATATTGATTCTTTACTAGAAGAGTATGGTGTCACACCAATTAATGCACTAGGCGAAATCTTTGATCCAAATCTGCATGAAGCAATTACCATAACAAATGATAATTCTTTAGATGATAACACAATTACAAAGGAATTAAGGAAGGGATATATTTCTCATAATAGGACACTTAGACCGACGCTAGTCGAAATATCAAAAAAATCGCAATAAAATAATCAAATGGTGAAAATATGGTAAAAATAATTGGAATAGATCTCGGAACAAGCAACTCTGCTGCATCTGTAATGATGGGTGGTAAGCCAGCCCTAATTCCGGCTGCAGAAGGTACCTCAATAGGTGGAAAAGCGTTCCCATCTGTTGTTGCCTTTACAAAGGAAGGCCAACTCCTAGTAGGCGAACCAGCGCGAAGACAGGCAGTTACAAATCCAGACAATACTATAATTGCAGCAAAAAGGAGGATGGGTTCTGATCACATTTTCAAAGTTCAAGGTAAGGACTACAAACCACAGCAGATTTCTGCTTTCATTTTACAAAAGATCAAAAAAGACTCTGAAGCGTTTCTTGGCGAACCAGTTACCAAGGCAGTAATTACAGTTCCTGCCTATTTTGATGATAATCAAAGACAGGCAACAAAGGATGCAGGAACAATTGCAGGTCTTGATGTTGTAAGAATTATCAACGAGCCAACTGCTGCGTCATTGGCATTTGGTCTAGATAAGGCAGGCCAAGACATGAAGATTCTAGTATTTGATCTTGGAGGAGGGACACTAGATGTCACTATAATGGAAATGGGTGGAGGAGTCTTTGAGGTATTGAGCACATCAGGTGATACACAGCTTGGTGGAACTGATATGGACAAGGTTCTCATTGATCATGTAGTAAATGAATTCCGTAAAACAACCGGAATTGATCTTACTAAAGATAGTACCGCAATGACAAGAATAAGAGAAGCATCAGAAAAAGCGAAAATAGAATTATCTACTGTGATGGAAACTGACATCAATTTACCATTTATATCATATGATCAATCATCGGGACCAAAGAATCTTGAGCTCAAATTAACTCGAGCAAAACTAGAAGAGTTGATTAGACCAATTGTGGAAAGATGTAGAACATCAATTGATAATGCATTACGTGATGCAAAATTATCTGCAACAGATGTTTCAAAAATTGTTCTAGTTGGTGGTCCTACACGAATTCCAATGGTTAAAAAATTTGTAGCCGATGTAATTGGAAAAAGCCCAGAATCTGGTGTGGATCCAATGGAAGCAGTAGCAATGGGTGCTGCAATTCAAGCAGGAATCATTGCAGGTGATGTTACAAGCGATATTGTACTGCTTGACGTAACTCCACTTACACTAGGCGTTGAAACCTTGGGCGGTCTCAGAGAACCACTAATTGAAAGAAATACAACAATTCCTACTTCTAAAACCAAGGTATTCACTACTGCAGCAGATAATCAGACGGCAGTTACAATACATGTAGTTCAAGGCGAAAGACCAATGGCAGCAGATAACGTTTCACTTGGAAGTTTTAATCTTGCAGGAATTCCACCTGCACCAAGAGGAATCCCACAAATTGAAGTAAAATTTGACATTGATGCAAATGGAATCATAAACGTCACAGCAAAAGATCTTGGTACAGCAAAAGAGGCAAAGATTACAATTCAAGCAGGAACCAAACTATCAAAAGAAGAAATTGACAAGCTAAAACAAGATGCAGAAAAATTTGCTGATGAAGATAAAAAGAAAAAAGAATCAGTTGATATCAAAAATGAAGCGGAAAGCTTCGTCTATACAACTGAAAAACTCTTAACACAGGATCTAAAGGATAAACTAACACAAGAACAAGGAATCAAACTTTCAGAATCTGTAAAAGAACTAAAAGAAGTCTTGAATAAAACTCCAGAAGAAATCAAACCAAAACTTGAGGCGCTAAAAACACTAGTAAACCAAATTACAACTGAGCTGTACAAGAATGTGCAGCAACCACCACAACAAGAACAGCAATCTGGTCCATCTGAGCAAAACAGCCAGAATACAGGCTCAACAAACTAATTTACTTAAATCCATTACAATAAGAAATGTCTGCAAAACGAGACTATTATGAGGTATTGGGAGTATCAAAATCTGATTCTGTAGATTCTATAAAATCTCAATACAGAAAACTTGCACTAAAATTCCATCCTGATAGGAACAAATCTCCCGAGGCAGCAGAGCATTTCAAAGAAATCTCAGAAGCTTATGCAGTATTGTCAGACCACGAAAAGAAAAAACTGTACGACCAATATGGGCATGCTGGGGTTGATGGAAAATACTCTACAGAGGACATCTTTTCTGGTGCACGTGGAAACTTTGATGAAATATTTTCTAATTTTGGTTCTGGAGGGTTTGACTCTATATTTGAGCAATTATTTGGACGGGGTGGAGGATTTGGAGGATTCTCAAGACAACGTGGACAAGATCTGTTGCATGAAGTATCAATATCGCTAGATGATGTATTCAAAGGAAAAAAACTTGAAATTGACATCAAAAAAAATATTGACTGTAATAGGTGTCATGGATCTGGTTGTGCACCTGGTACACACCAGGAAACATGTCCAACATGTAGAGGACAAGGACAAGTCAGAATTAGTCGCAGTATGGGTTTTTCTACATTTGTTACAGTACAACCTTGTTCAAAATGTCATGGACAAGGAAAATTCATCTCAAAACCTTGTTCTGAATGTAGGGGTTCTGGCAAGATAAGAGGTACAAAGCATCTTTCATTTGATCTTCCAGCAGGAATAGATAATGGTGATTATGTAATTACTGGGGAAGGAGAATCCATACCTAATGGCCAAAGTGGCGATCTTGTAATTCGGGTTAGAATACAACCGCACCAATATTTCAAAAGAGATAGTGCAGACATTTTTTATGACGCAAAAATCTCTGTTGTTGATGCGTGTCTTGGAAACACAATTGAGGTTCCAACACTTGAAAGGCCAGAAAAACTCAAAGTAGAAGAAGGAACTCAACCAAACTCTGTTGTAAAACTAAAGGGTAAAGGATTACCACACATGAACTCACGTGGAAGGGGAGATCAATATGTTAGACTAGTAATTGATATTCCATCCAAATTAAATAAACAGCAAAGGGAATTATTAGAAAAGCTAGGTAAAACACTAGAATAGTTATTTGCTAATTTTTCTTACTGATATCTGATGGCCACTTCTATAATGAGTAGTGTGTGATGATTTTATCAGCTCTGCGATCTTGGCATCAGAAAAGTACCTGACATTGTATCTCCCAAGTATCTCTTTGCAGTTATTACAATAGATTTCTTTGAATTCCAAATAACTGTATTACAGTTTCTGATAATAAATGACTTTTATTTTGGATGCAAAAACCCTTGTTTGCGGGAGTCGCCAAGCCCGGTCAACGGCGTAAGGTTCAGATCCTTATCTCCTAGGAGTTCGTGGGTTCAAATCCCACCTCCCGCATAAATCATAAAAATAATTCAAAATTATGAACAACTTTAAACCATAGTTAGTTCTAGTAGTCCCCAATGGGCAAAATCATTAAGGTTGGCGGTAGGGGTACAACACGTAGAGAAACAGAAGCTGATGATGAAAAATGGGCCGGTGACAAATTCAAGGAATATCAGAAAAAAATGAAGGAAAAAGCATCTGACGAGTATGTAGTCTCTGGCCGTGGTACAGGCAAAAGAAAACTTGGTGATACTCCAGAAACTGAAAGACCTTCCGCAAAGGGTAGATACGTTTCGATGGGTAGAGGAACAGGAAGAAGAAAGTTAGAATAAACTAATTTTCAGTTCTTATTTTTCTAATATTTTTGCAATTTTTAATTCTAGGATTTTGCTTATTTTTTCGCCAGAGACCTTGCCGCGAAGTGACTTCATTGCCATGCCCATGAGCATTCCAGCAGAATGAGTGCCCTGTTTTTGTACTATACTGATATTGTTTTGTACAAGCTCGTCTAGGAATTTTTCCAATTCCTTATCATCAAAGGAAGACTGGTTCTGTGCAAATTCGTCTGGTGTCTTTATCTTCTTTGACATTATGTTCTCAAAGATAATTTCAACTGATTCTTTGGCGATTTTACCATCGGATAATAACTCAAATGTTCTTGCAATATGTTCTGGCTTGAGCAATATCTGGTCTAATCCCTGCCTTTGCAGATTAGTTATCGTAGAGCATAACGCAGACGCCACAAAATTTGGGTTTTGGTATTTAGTGCAAATCAACTCGAATAATTCCAAATGATCAGAGTCGAAGATCTGCTCTGCTAGCTGCAAGTTTAGGCCGTATCTTTTTTTCAATTCTGTTATTGTCTCATCCCATGACTTTGGAATGTTTTTTTGCGCGAATTCCAGCTCTTGTCTGTTGACTAATACTGGCGGAATGTCTGTTTCTGGATACATTCGTGAAGAGCCAGGTCTTGGCCTCAAAAAAACTGTCTCACCAGTGTTTGTTGCGGCTCGAGTCTCTGCAGGAACGCCGTCTTTTGCAGATCTTATTCTGTTGATTACTGCTTCTAGTGCAAGTTCTGTCTTGTCTTTTGGGCCCGCAATTATGAAAAAGCCATCATTTTTTTCTAATCTCAATAATGCACGTAATTTATCTACATAATCTTGCTCGATTCCATAATTTGGCAGCTCATCAGAGTGAAAAATACCACCAATTCCAAAGAATCGTACTTGTTGTCCAAGTTCCTTTCCTAATCGTATTCCTTCATATGGCTCATAACCAAACATTCCTGAAAAACCCTTGATCCCAAGTGTCTTGATGATAAAACCATCCTTAATTGATTTTTGGATTATCTTTGATTTGCAGTCGGCAAAAAACGATGTAACATCAACACTTTGATTTTTTGATAGAGATTCTAGATCTATTCTTTCTAATTTCTGTGATATGATCTGTAATCCGTGTTGCCTCTTTGCCTCATACAAAATAACTTTTTCAAGCTGATCTAGTTGTTGAACTCCCTTTACTTCTACTATTCCACCCCCAGTCACTGAAACGTTTACGTCTTGTCTGATTGATCCTATTCCTCGAGTTACCTTGCGAGTTACCCTGAGCAATCTTCCAAGGGTCAACGCAATTTTTTTAATAAATGCCGGACTACTGATAACTGGCTCTAGTGCAATTTCTACAAGTGGTATCCCAAGCCTGTCTAATGCATATTCTCTAGTGTTTTCTGTATCTCTGAGTAGCTTTGCAGCATCTTCTTCCAAGCAAATTGTCTGCACGCCAACATTTTGGCCGTCAACTTTGATATGTCCACCTTGTGCCACCAATATGGTTCTCTGAAATCCAGACGTATTAGAGCCATCAATTACTATTTTTCTCATTACATAGCTTTCATCAAAAATATCTGAATTTAGAGCAGACGCAATAATTAGAGCAGTATTTTTAGCATTCTGATCTAGCTTGTGTGGCGGTTCATCGTCGTGTTCCACAAGACAGCTACTTTGTGGATTCGCAAAATACTGTATTTGCTTTGATTTTGATGATTCAAACAATGCGGCAGGATCATACTTGCCAAGCTCGCTTTTAGCTAGTCTTAATTTTCTTGTAAACTGGATTGGATATTCCTCTAATTCTAATGGCTTGCAGCCACAAAATAGCTTTTTGTTAGTGGCCAGCTGTTGGTGTATCTCAAGACCGACCTTCAAGCCAATTTTGTCTAATTGTGGTTCCACACAAAATCTATCTGTGATTGCCTTAAATCTTATTCCCTAAACTCTGATGCAATATTCTGAAGCATCATACTCTCAATGTTTTTGGCATCAGTGCCTAAAACCCACATAGCTTTTACCAACGCTGTTTCAGAAATCATATCTGACAGTGGTGTTATGCCAAAATGCATCAGGTCTCTACCGCTTTCATATACTGCCATGTTTACCTGGCCGTCCAAACATTGAGATGTCATTCCTAAAAAGACGTTCTGCTGTTTTGCCTTTTTGATTGTATCATACATTGATCTACCGATGTGGCCAAGGCCTGTACCTTCAAAGATTACTATGTATTTCTGATTCAACAAGTTTTCGACTAGTTTTGGGTCGTATCCAGGGTGGTATTTTATCAATGCAACTTTGGTGTCTAGGCCTATCTTTGGTGTGTATTCTTTTTGGTTATAATATGGGCCAGAAAAGTTCTGAATTATTGAATCTCCAGATACAACAAATGCTGGTTTTGCCCCGACTGTTTCAAATGCATTTCTTCGACTGGTGTGATTTTTTCGTACGCGTGTTCCAAGGTGGCAAGCAATGTCATTATCATTCTCAGAATTGTGCATTGCAACAAAAACCCCATTTGTACCAGATTTTACGATGAATCTTGTAGCACCAATTAGGTTTAGTGCAGCATCAGATGATGGCCTATCTGATGATCTCTGAGAGCCTACCAAAACTATGGGTTTTGGAAATCCAGCTAGTGCAAACGACAAAAATGCCGCTGTGTACTGCATTGTGTCAGTACCATGGGCAACCAGAATTCCTCTGTAGTCGGATTTTGTAAGGGAATCAAGTTTTTGTGCAATTTTAATCCAGTGATCTGGCGTAATGTTTTCGGAATATTCAGAAAATAATACCTCGGTATCAATGTTTGCTATTTCTGCAAGTTCTGGAACAGATGCATTTAGCTCTTGTGCAGTCAGTGCTGGTGTGACACTACCTGTTCTGTAATCAATTCTACTTGCAATTGTTCCTCCTGTAGATAATAACAAAATCTTTGGTAGTGAAGGATTGTGTTCTATAGTACGGTTGCTCTCTTGTGCAGAAACAGAACCAGAGATAAATTCAATTTTTTTTATTTTATCAAGGTGAATACCAACATTGTATCCGCTTTTGAATTTCACAACTATATGAGAGTCGTCACTATGTTCGTATCTTGGCATTATAGTGGCTGTATGATCAGAATCTGTTGTAATTCTTATAGTATCGCCAACTTTTACCTTGTTTTGTTTAAGAAACTCTAGGGCCTTTCCATAATAGCCTTGATATTCAGACATTTATGAAAAAACTAGTCTTTGTTTGTATTTTAATTATCTGTAATATGGTACTGCTATCTTTTGGCCAATCTTGAGGTCTTTTTGGGTCTTTACTTTTTTGACTGCTTCCTCAAAATGTCTCATGGTTACCTTAGCACCAGTGGTTGCCTTTTCCAGCTCTTCTTTTGTTGGATGTTTGTCTAAATATTCATGAATTACGATGGATACAGCAGTGTTTGCAATTGCAGCTACATCTGCTCCACTCATTCCGTCTGTTATTTCTGCGATTTTGTCCAAGTTGACATAATCCAGCTCATTTTTGTCAGCCACCGCTGGAATACTTTTTGCAGTGATCTCCAAGATCTGTCTTCTGCTATCCTTATCTGGCATTGGAATCTGTATGATTTTATCAAATCGTCCTGGTCTAAGCAATGCTGGGTCTATCATATCTGCTCTGTTTGTTGCAGCAAGAACAATCACTCCATGCATGTTTTCCATTCCATCTAGTTCTGTTAGGAGCTGACTTACCACTCTCTCAGTAACTGCCGTTTCTGCTCCGGCTCCTCTGATTGGTGCAATAGAGTCAATTTCATCAAAAAATACAACACATGGCGACGCCTGTCTTGCGCGTCTAAATATCTCCCTGATTCCTCGCTCCGATTCACCAACCCACTTTGATAATAATTCAGGCCCTCTCACAGAAACAAAATTTGCTTCACTTTCAGTTGCAACTGCTTTTGCAAGTAGTGTTTTACCAACACCGCTTGGCCCATGCAACAATATACCCCTTGGCATCTTGTGACCCAGTCTGTCATATAGAGCTGGATACTTCATTGGCCACTCTACTGCCTCTTGGAGTTGTTGTTTTACCTCTTTTAGTCCACCAATATCATCCCATTTGACGTCTGGGTTTTCAATGAAAACCTCACGCATTCCAGATGGCGTTACTTCGATGAGTGCCTTTTGGAAGTCATCATTATTTACTATTAATTTGTCAAGTGTTTCTGGCGGGAGTTTTTCGTCTTCCATGTTTAACTCAGGTAATAATCTTCTAAGACATTTCATTGCTGCCTCTTTGCACAAATATTCCAAGTCAGCTCCTACATAGCCATGGCTGACTGATGCAATTTTGTCAATGTTGACATAGCCCATGTCGTTTTCCTCTGTTACCAAAGGCATGTTTCTTGTATGTATATTTAGAATGTCTTTTCTGCCCTTCTTATCTGGAACCTTAATCTCAATTTCCCTATCAAATCGTCCAGGTCTTCTCAATGCAGGGTCAATTGCATTTGGTCGATTAGTTGCTGCAATGACAATTACCTTGCCTCTCGCTTCTAATCCGTCCATTAATGATAACATTTGTGATACAACACGTCGCTCCACTTCACCAGTTACTTCTTCTCTTTTTGGTGCAATAGAGTCAATTTCGTCTACGAAAATTATTGATGGTGCCTTTTCTCTTGCTTCTTTGAAGATCTCTCTCAGTCTTGCTTCACTCTCACCATAAAATTTACTCATTATCTCAGGCCCTGAAATACTGATAAAATGAGCATTGCTTTCGTTTGCAACTGCTTTTGCTAATAATGTCTTTCCAGTTCCTGGAGGACCATACAGCAAAACTCCCTTTGGTGCTTCAACTCCTAGTTTTTCAAATATTTCTGGATGTCGCAGTGGCAGCTCAATCATTTCACGCACCTTTTTAATTTCATCAGTTAGTCCTCCAATGTCTTCATATGTTACTTGCGGTACTCCTCGAAGTGTCTCCCCTTTTTCTGCAATGTGGAAAACTGTTTTCTGTGTTACCAGTACTGCATCTGCTGCTGGAGTAACGCCTATTACTTGAAACGTTAATCGTCCGCCAAAATATGGAACCATCACATTATCGCCTTTGATCAAAGGAACACTTTCCAATGCGTCTGCTAGATATCTCTCATCGATTGGAGGAATTGCTTCTAGTGGTGCAACAACAACTTTTTCGGCTGCAACTGCTTTTATCTTTCTGACAGTGATGGTATCACCAATTGCAATTCCTGCATTGTTCCTACCAAGGCCATCTATTCTGATAATTCCCTTTCCTTCATCTGATGGATATAATGGAAGACATTTGGCAACAGTCCTTCTCTTTCCTTTAATTTCAATAACGTCTCCAGTTGAGGCATTTAGTGTATCCATAGAATCATAGTCAATTCTTGCTACTCCGCGTCCAACATCTCTGGTGTATGCTTCTAAAACTTTGAGAGAAAGGGCACTCTGGCTCATAGGTTTAACATCTCGGCGTATTTTTTATATCTTTGGCCTTTTTGATCCATACAAAACAAAGCTTAAAATCCAAAGTCCCAACCATCACCAAAAATGGGTAAGCGACCATTAGTTAGAAGACGTGGCCGAGGAGGCATGCAATTTAGAGCAGCCGCGACTGGCAAAGTTTTACCAGCAAAATACCCATACTTTGATCTAGCAGAAGATCATGTTGGCAAAGTAGTTGATCTTGTCCATGAACGAGGTAGAGATGCACCACTTGCGCGAGTTCGTTTTGAAGATGGTTCTGTTTCTTTAATTCCAGCGGTTCTTGGTACAGAAATTGGCTCCGCGATAAAATTTGGCTTAAATGCAGATGTTAAACAAGGAAATGTAATTAGTATTCAAAATATTCCAGACGGAACAGTAGTGTGTAATGTTGAAAAACACTTTGGAGATGGCGGGGCAATTGCAAAGAGCGCAGGCGGTTCTGCAACAGTATTCTCACACGGAACAGAAGGTGTTATTATCAAATTACCATCTGGTGCATTTACCACACTAAATCCAAAGAACCGTGCCATGATTGGAGTTTTAGCAGGTGGTGGAACCGGAGACAGACCGTTCCTTAACGCAGGAAACAAATGGAGACGATATAGATCAAAAGGCCACAAATACCCAATAGTTAGAGGTGTGGCACAAGCAGCATATGTTCATCCACATGGAGGCGGAAGACATCAACACATGGGTGGTGGAGGAACAGTTGCAAGAGATGCACCGCCAGGAGCAAAGGTCGGAAGCATTGCAGCAAGAAAGACTGGACGATCCAGAGTCAAAGAAAGAGTCTAGTCCAAATTTTTCGTACCCTAAAATTGATTAAGACCAAGACAAGATCATTCCTAAATGGCAAAACAGCGTGTACGCCTGTTTATCAAAGGCAAAGTGCAGGGTGTTTTTTTTCGTCAAGCAATGAAAGTAACTGCAAAAAAGAACAATACAACTGGATGGGTTAGAAATCTAAAAGATGGTCGAGTCGAGGCAATCATAGAGGGTGAAGACTTGGCTGTCAGCAATGTTGTGGAATGGTGTCATGCAGGTCCTGCAAATGCACGTGTCGAAGACGTTGAAATACGAAATGAGAAATTCAAAGGCGAGTTTGCCAAATTCGAAGTATTGTACTAGTGCATGGTACTATAAGCATCAACAATTGACTTTTTGAGGCCATCCAAATCTTGCCCATTTCTGAGCGTTATGATCTGAAACGGCTCTTTTCGATCTTTTTGAATTTTTATTATTATAGAGTCGCCTTCTGGCTCCAAATCTGCAAACCACCTAAATGAAAGGGTCTTACCAAAAACTATTCTATGTGCGCGAACGTCTTCTACTACATTATTCCCAAGCGAAATGCAGTAATTCCTTAGTGAATCAAACAATGGAGACACAGAACTTGGTATTTGTTTTTTGAAATCCTCATAGGTTCTTTTTGGACCCAAGAACAAACCATCCATATTTTTATTATATCAAATAACTAAATAATTCAAGTGGTAGTAGATCTGCCAGTTCCGATCCAGACGAGTAGCCCCATCTCAAGATGCACAAGATCCGCCACGTTGACGAAGTAGCGTGAATACTTTGCCTTAGGATTGCTCCCTCCCGGACCTCATCCATTTCGGCAATTCGACATTAAAATCATCCCTTCGGATGATCACATGTCTGCATCCACCCGCTTCGGCGTGATTTCATTTCAGTACATCAAGCGGGAATTATCCATTTGGAAGTTTATCCAGCAGTTACTGACCTCTGCATAGAGCCGGTTTCAGAAAAGGGCACGGCTAGCACCCCGATCCTACCTACTACCAAATATTGATACAACGTAATGTTATATTTGCATTAGGTTAATCTTGTAGATCTACAATCATCTTACACACAGAACAAATCTTGCCTGTACACTCTGCACCACAATTTGCACACCTGATCTTTTCTTTATAGTTGGCATCTTTCATTACTTGAGAGATCTTAAACACTGAGTGGTACATACTATTCTTTATTCCAATATGGTTGTTTTCCAGTTTATTTAAAAACTCGCGAATCTCTGTTCGAATCCCCTCATCCATGTGTGGACATGGTTCGGTTTGAAATGGTAAATTATTAGTAAATGCATAAAACACAATTTCTGATTCATAAATTTCACAAAATGGTTTTATTTTTCTCAAGGAATTCTCAGATGTGTCTGGATTCATCCAACCAATTTTGTTGATATCACCAGATAGTGTATTTATGATAAAGGTTTGTAGTGTATCATCTAAGTTGTGACCAGTTGCAACGACGTTAGCACCGATTTGTTTTGCAGCATAATCCATTGCACGCCTTCTGAATGTACCACAAATCGAACATGATGATAATCTATCTGTCTCATTTTGTTTTAACGATTCATCCAATGTTAATCCAAAAAGCTCCTTGTATGGATATACAGAATGTTCAACACCAATCTTTATACAAAAATCATTGACTATGTCTAATGCCTCATCACGATATCCAGGAATTCCTTCATCTATTGTTATCGCGTGAATTCTAAAATTATGGTTTTTTGCCATTTTTGATAACACATGTAGTAATGCAAGTGAGTCTTTTCCACCAGAAACTGCAACACAAACTAGCTCCCCATTTTGAATCATGTTGTACTTTGAAATGGTTTTTGCAGTTTTTCTTAGAATTGTATTTGAAAAACAATCAGAGCACAGATTTTCACCAGAATATTTTCTGGAAAAAACAGCTATTTTTTGACATCTATCGCATTTCATGAATTTAATGTCAAAAACCTAAATTTAACGATAATTGTCTAAATCGTAAACCAACCTGACTTTATGTATGATAATGCAATGTTTAGACCAAACAAAACAAAAGTAAAGCCGTAGATTGCCCACATTGTGCGATTGACCATTGAATCAGAGAGTTTTTTGTCAATTATACTATGAATGAATTTACCTCCATCTAGTATTGGTAATGGTAACATGTTGATTATCCCAATGAAAAATGAGATCATCCAAAGCCACAACAAAAACATTGATAGTTGAGGATTATCCCACTCGATAAAATTGTAGATTGGTTTGTATGATGCAGAATTATCACGAGTTATTCCAATTAGGCCTTTTGTAGGATCATCTGGAGATGGCATTATCTCTATTTGATAATCAATACTGATTCCATTTCGTAGTATTGTTACCTTTGCGACATCGCCAGGTACAAGTTTTATCTTGGTAAAGTCTAACGGTGTGACTATAGATATGCCATTTACTGATGTGATAACATCATTTACTTGCAGCCCTGCCCTTTCTGCACCTCCTCCAGGCATTATACCAAGTATGTTGACTCCTTGGGGAGTCTCATAGAATGCATCTCGCATTGGTTCTGGAAGAATAATTGCAAAAAATGGGTTTGTAAGTAATATGGCTCCCAACGCAAATGCAAATATGACATTTGATGTGGCACCTGCGCCAATTACTCTAAGTTTTGAAATCTTCTTTGCCTTGTTAAATTCCTCTTCATCTGGTTCTACAAATCCTGCAAACATTGCAATGAATATTGCAAAACCTCCAGTTTTGATTTTGATCTTCTCAAGTGTTGCAACTATACCATGAGCTCCTTCATGAATTACAAGAACTATAGGAATCGATAACAGAAAATACAAAATAGCAGAAGCCGATGTAAGCGTAACACCTGGAATCAAAACCGTTAACTCCGCAAATTCTGCTGGCTTATCAAAGAACTTGGTTACATTATCAATTAAGAACCAAAATCCAAATCCCATCATAATAAAACCAGCAACGACACTTACATCTGCAAATACGCGTATTCCTCTTTTTGTTCTACCTAATACCTTGGTTAATGCGGCCTGAACTTGGGTATTTTTGTATGTAAGACTGTATGGCTTTACCTCAAAACCATGTTTTTCTAGTTTGAACGCCTTGGTTATACCAAGTATGACTCCCCAAACCAGTAAAACGTAGATTATAGCATTCTGTGATAAAAAATCTAAATTCAAATTAATTGCTACTTTTTTTAATAACGCCCATTTATCGTTTACTATGAATGCAGTAGTGATTTTGTCCACATATCCAAACAAAAAGTCAATTCAAAAAATCGCAAACAAGTTTGTACGCTCAAAACTAGTAGCATGTGTAAACATTACAAAAATTTCTTCTGTGTATTCCTGGCAGAATAAAATTGAAAATGCAGATGAATTTTTAGCAGTATTCAAAACAACACAAAAAAACAAATCAAAACTAAAAATCCAAATAAAAAATACACACCCATACAAAATTCCAGAAATTGCAGAGCTTTCACTAACAGATCTGAACAAGTCATATCTGCAATGGCTGATAGATTCTACAACCTAGGTATCAACTGCAAATCTAAGCAGTGACAAAATTCCTCCAAGACCTGATACCTGCAGACCTATATCTGTTGATGAATCCAAAGCATAGACCTGCACTCCTTTTGATTCTACATCGTTTAGAAATTGTACAATCTCGTCCTCATTACGTGTTTGAAGGATTTTTTCTGAAAAGACTAGAGATTCTACTGCACCAAAGTCGTTTGCTTTTTTTGTTTCATCAAAACCCATTGTGAATTTTCTACTCTTGTTGTTTGCTCGAATCATTACCTCTTCTAGAATAGATGAAACTTTGGCAAGTTTGCTTTGTCCAAGAATTTGCTGCATGGATTTTGATTTGATAAATGTGTAAATTCCATCTTCTCCGCCAGAATCAATTCCATCGACAATCTGTATTTTATGTTCTTTTGAGATTGGATCTTTTGCCAAAAAGTTAGCAAACTGCCTTTTTGTTTCTCCTGGCCCAAATATAACAATAACCTCATTTTCTTTTAATATTGTTTGCAATGCTTTTGAAACATTTTCAAAAAATGTCTGAATGTTAAAGTTAGTTTTGTATTGTTTTCCACTAGCACCAGAATACATGTTTTGCATCAATTCCAAATGTGTTCCATTTAATTTTCCAATACCACAATCGCCTTTGTCAATTGCAATCAAAATAAAACCAAAGCTATCATCTTTGGTCTTTACAAGCTTTAGCTCAATTGGTAACCATTTTCTCTTTACAACGTTGAGCGAATCTCCAATTCTTACTAAAATAGAGTGATGTACGCCTTTTGAGACTGCCTCATTTGTTGTTTCTAATATGGTACCATGAATTCGAAGCTTGTCAAACACTGCATCTAGTGCTATTTTTTCAACTTCAAGTGATATTCGAATTTTGATTCGCTCACCTCTGTCAGGCCTAGAGTAGTCTTTATCTTGTTTTATCACTCGTGTAGTATCTGATATTATCTTGTCCTGTTTTTGTATAATCCTACGCAATATCAGTAAATCATCCGGTTCTTCAACCAAAAACGATATTGTAGTATCGTCTATAATTTTTGTAATCATAGAATACAATATAGTTTGATAATATTATACAGTACTGGTACTTTCCATGTTTTTCTTTTTGAGGTAACTGTCAACCCATTCCGGCGTAATAACACCACCTTCTGCCAAATTGACAAGCGAGTTTGATGATGCCTCTCCTGTTACTTTCCCGCCTCTTCTTCTTAATTGTCTCCACTTTAATGTGGTATTACCACTCTTAGAGTTGTAAATTATGCCCAAAACATCACGTGCATTAACAAATGTAATGTCGCGAATTTTTTTTAGTGTAACTTTGTCTGCAGCCTCTACATATATGGAGCCAAGAGACTCTTCTCTTTCTGGAAAGACTTCTGGATCTTCTAAATAGCTTCGTGGCATGTAAGAGCTACATGTACTTGCTATGATAAATCTCCTAAAACTTTCAAGTGAGGCTGGGGCATCAATTGCAACCATTTTCTTTATGCTATTTTGCGCCTTTTATCAAGCTTCTTTTAAAAATCCCTTTCTAGTATAATGTGTAGTAGGCGTTGATGACTTTATCCCATTGATTCCAAATGATATAGATCTTGAGTTCTGAGCCTGCATTTATTGCTAAAAACTTTAATCCAAAAAATATCACAAAATCAACATGAAATCACTAACAGAATATCTGACATTTAATACAAAAACTCGAATTGCATTTGTTAATCTCACACCTCAAGTGCGTCAGCTAGTCAAAAAAATTGGAATCAAAGAAGGATTATGTCTTGTTAATGCAATGCATATTTCTGCAAGTGTTTTCATAAATGACAACGAATCAGGACTACACAAAGACTATGCCAGATGGCTTGAAAAACTTGCACCACATGAGCCAATTGATCAATACGAACACAATGATACTGGTGAAGATAATGCAGATGCTCACCTAAAGCGACAAATCATGGGACGCGAAGTTGTTGTTGCAATTACAAATGGAGAGCTAGACTTTGGTCCATGGGAACAAATCTTTTATGGAGAATTTGATGGAATGCGATCAAAGCGAGTTCTAGTCAAAATAATTGGCGAGTAATTATCCAAAATCTGCGTCTCGCTTCTGACTTGCACCTTCATTTTTACGAGCAGCCATTCTGAATTCATCATCATGATTTTGAGGACCATGAGTACAGTTGACACATCCAACCTTGAACCCATATTCGTCTTTTACAAATGTCTTGCATCCGCAAAAACATGCCATGATAGAAATGTGCAATTCTATGATATAACCTTACGCAGAACAACAGGTCCCTGGTGGAATGACATGTCCATGAGGACACTTACGTGGATGCTTTAGCATTGTACATAGTGCATCTGTGAACTGTTTACTCATATGGTGCTCAATTCCACAAACCATCTCTTCGTCAATTTCGACCTTTAGTGCACTATCCATTAGAACCTCAAGCAGTCTGCTGTTTCGCATCATACTGGAGCCTACTCTTTCTCCTCCTTCTGTTAGAGAGACGCCTGCTTTGCTGTAATTTACCAAGTCTTGCTCATTTAGCTTTTTGAGCATCTGGACAACGCTTGGTTGTCTGACATTTAGCATTTTAGCAATCGTACTTATCTTGACTGGCTCGTTTCGTTCTTTGATGTGCCATATTGCCTTGAGATACATCTCGACATGTTCTGCCTCAGCAGTTCCAACAAATAATATCTCATCATTAAATGAATCCATTACGATACACTCTTTGCATCTTTGAGCAAATATTCAAAGTATTCTCTTGCAAATACTGCAAGGCCTGCATGATCCGCCCAAATTGCTACTGCCTCACCTTCTGAGGACTCGTTAATTGGACCAAGCAGTATCACTACATAGCGTTTGTCAGAAATTATTCCGCCACCGAAAAGTCCTTTTTTGACCTTGACTGTAGCCACTCTGGACAATGCCTTGAGCGATTCTTTATCCATTTCATCAGACATCAATATGGTAATTACAACTCCCTTGTCGTGAAGCAGACGAAGCTTTGGTAATGCTTGCTTTACCAGTATCTCATTTGCCTTTGGTATTGCGATCAAAACCTCATTTCTGCAGGAATCAACCATTTCTAGTATCTTGGAAGCAATATTCATAATTCCAGACAAAACCCAGATGTCTGGCCTTTCACTAACTCCACTTTTTTCATATAAAGGCACTAGTTCACGTAGTACAATACTCTCATTTTCCTTAAAATCGGATTCTACTTTTTGTTTTGTTGCCTCTAGTGCAGTAGCAGGTGATTTTGCAAAATATTTTGTTGGCCTAGAATCATCGGAGCCGATCCAGCCTTTTTCCTCAAGTGATCCTAGCACTTCATATATCTTGGAATATGGCACACCAGATTTCTGACTCAGATCTGATGCTGTGAGCTCGCCTCCTTTCAATAATGAAGAATATGTTCTGATCTCATAGCTGGTCAGGCCTATCTTTTCAAGCGATTTGCGTGTGTTATCAGAAATACTCATCCGATCTACTCGTGGTTTTTCGCTATTTAAACAACAAACCGATCCTTCTACAATTCACACGGGGGTGGGGGGGAAATACGTTAAATATCAATTCGAAAAACTGCATAGTACATGTCGCTAATTCAGCTCTCAAAAAGCTCGTCAAAGAGCCTAGGAAAGAAATCTACTATTAGATTCACTCAAAGCATCTGCCCTGACTGCAACATGATCTTGGATGCCGAAGTCTTTGAGAGAAATGGACGTGTCTTTATGACCAAAACATGTCCAACACATGGCGAATGTGAAGAACTGTACTTTGGTTCTTATGAAATGTACAAAAAGTTTAGCACTTACTGGGCTGATGGAAAAGGTGCACACGCACCAAACGTAATGATTGAGAAATGTTCTTGTCCAAATAACTGCGGTTTATGTTCAAATCACCTATCACACAGCGGTCTTGCAAACATGATTGTAACCAATAGATGTGACCTGACATGTTGGTATTGCTTCTTTTATGTAAAGAAAGGACTTGAAGGCGCATACATGTACGAACCGTCACATGACCAAGTTCGTGCAATGATGAAGACACTCAAAGCAGAGCGACCCATCCCAGGTAACTCTATCCAAATCACCGGTGGAGAACCAATGCTACGAGATGATATTACTGATGTTATCAAAATAATGAAGCAAGAAGGTGTTGACCATGTACAGATGAATACAAACGGCATTAGACATGCAATGGATCCAGAAGCAGCAAGGGAAGTCAGACTAGCAGGATGTAACAATCTCTATCTGAGCTTTGATGGTGTTACAGCAAGAACAAACCCAAAGAATCACTGGGAGATTCCTTATGCACTTGACAGCTGCAGAAAGACAGGCACAACAGTAGTTTTTGTTCCAACAGTTATCAAATCAATTAACGACCACGAACTAGGTGGAATTATTAGATATGCACAAAAGAACATGGATGTAGTTCACGCAGTAAACTTCCAACCAGTATCACTCACTGGTAGAATGGGCAAGACAGAGCGTGAAAAGTACAGAATCACTGTACCTGATTGCATACAAAGAATCGAAGAGCAGACAGATGGCGAAGTCACAGTTGATGACTGGTTCCCAGTCCCAAGTTGTATGCCGCTAACTAATGTAATTGAAGCATTTTCTAGCAAGCCAAAATACGAGTTATCAATTCACTTTGCATGTGGGGCAGGAACCTATGTCTTTGAAGATGCAGAGACAAAGAAATTCGTCCCATTACCAAGATTTGCAGACATTCAAGGCATGTTGGAATTATTTGAAGATAAAGCAGAGGAAATCCGTTCTGGTAAAAACAAGTACTTTACCATGTTAGAAGTTGTAAGAAAGCTTTCAAGTTTTGTAGACAAGAAAAAACAACCAGCAGGCTTAGACTTGGCAAAAATGTTTGGCAATATTCTAATGAAGAGATCATTCGATGCAGTTGGTTCGTGGCATGTCAAAGGATTATTCCTTGGTATGATGCACTTCCAAGACAAATACAATGAAGATCTAGAAAGACTGCAAAGATGTGACATTCATTATTTGACTCCAGATCTTAGAATCATTCCATTCTGCGCATTCAATGTAATTCCAGAATGGTACAGAGACAGAATCCAAAAGAAATATTCTATCACTGTAGAAGAATGGGAACAAAGAGAGGGTGTCAAACTAGAAGATGGGTTGTACCGAGGCCTCATGAGAAGAGGAAAAGGCGATGAGCTTGCAGCTGGTTGCGCAAAAAGCCAGATGATGCACGCAGCATCACAAGCTTTGATGTAATTTCATACAAGGCCTTTTAAAATATTAAATCAATCTTAATTCATTGAAAATTCTTTTCATTTCTCCACGTTATGAAGGTGGTATTGGCGGACATGCACTTCGAGTTGCAGAAAAATTACGAGAGAATGGTCATGATGTAAAGCTAATGCACATACCACACATTCCAATTAAAAATATCAAAAACCCAAGTTTTGCATTGTTTGGGATGATGAAAGCATTACTTCATAGGGAAAAATACGACGTCGTTCATGCGTGGAATGTACCATCTGCATTGGTGATGAAATTTGTTAACGCAAGAAAAAAAATTCTTTCAGTACATGGTGTGTACTCAGAACAGATTGATGCATTGCATTCAAGCACCACAAGTTCCGTTGTTAATGCAATGGAAGAAAAAATACTAAAATCAGCAGATGTCCTTACAACCGATTCTAAATCTGTACAAAAAACATACAGGGAAAAACTGGGATTGGATTTTGTTTATTTACCAGCACCTCTAGACACGAACAAATTCAAAAATATATTAAAAATCTCAAAAAAAGAAAACCAAATTGTGTATGTGGGAAGAGACAGCTATGAAAAAGGAATAGATATTCTTCGTAGTATAGAGCCAAAAATTAACGGTAATGTTGTGTATTGTACAACTATGTCATGGGAAAATGCAATGAATAAACTTGCAGAATCAACTCTGGCTGTAGTGCCTTCTAGAATGGAAAGCATTCCACAAGTGATCAAAGAGGCATTTTATCTCAAAACCGCCGTTATAGCAACGAATGTTGGCGGCGTGTCTGAGATAGTTCGACATGGTGAAAATGGTATTCTAGTTAATCCTGAAAACCCGCGACAACTAGTTGAAGTAATAAACAAGCTATTGGTAGACAAGGATCTAAGAGAAAAATTAAGCACTATGGCACATGATTTTATCATAAACAACTTTAGCTGGGATTCGCTCTTACCACAATATCTCGAGTTATACAAAAACTAAACATTCTTCATTAGTTTTTATTAAACAAGAAAAATTGCAGAAATAATCATGAAACCCAATCTGATTTTATATCTTGCATGTCCTATCTGCCGTACAGAGTTCACTGTTAAAAATGCAAAAAAAACACGCAATGAGATTGACAGTGGAATGCTTGTCTGCCGAAATAAACACAAGTTTAGCATTAGAGATGGTGTACCTAGATTTGTCATAGATAAAACAAAAGACTTCGTCAAAACGGAGGATGCATTTTCTGCAAAATGGCGACATCATCATGAAAACCATCATGCAAAAGACTGGATCGAGTTTCAAACAGAATGGTTTCTGGAAAGATACGAATGGAAGACGCTCAAAAAATTCAATAATTTTCTAAGTACAAAAACTAGGATTCTAGATGCAGGCACGGGAATTGGAAATAGTGCAAAACTCTTGTCTGCAAACTCAGGTTCACAAGTTTTTGCTCTGGATGCAAGTCAAAGCATTGATTTTGCATATAAAAAATATGGAAATACTCCAAACATACATTTTCTTCAAGCTGATCTTAGGCAGCTCCCATTTAGAAAAAAGTTTTTTGATTTCATCTACTCGGATCAAGTACTACATCATACAAAAAATACTGCAACATCATTCAATTATTTGACAAAATTTCTATGCTATGGTGGACACATATCCATCTATGTTTACAAGAAAAAAGCTCCAATAAGAGAATACGTTGATGATTATGTAAGAAAAATAACTACTAACATGACAGTTAACGAATGCATAGAATTTTCAAAAGATATGACATATCTAGGAAGGAGCCTTGCAAATCTGCAAAGAAATATCACGATTCCTAGAGACATTCCTATTCTTGGAGTAAAAGCGGGAATCTATGATGTACAGCGTTTTGTTTATTGGACTTTTCTCAAATGTTTCTGGGACGAATCTGGTAATTTTGAGCGAAGCGTGGGTGTCAATTTTGATTGGTATTCACCAAAGTTTGCTTATAGACATACTCCTGATGAAGTTCGTAAATGGTTCAAAAAATCTAAAATTAAAATAATTACCTTCAAAGAAATAGAAAGTGGTATAAGTGTTACTGGAAAAAATAGTAATCGCTAACCAATATGTTCTTTAACTATTTGTAAAAATTTCTTACTGATCACATCCCAGCTAAAGTTGTTTATGACAAACTTTCTGCCAGCCTGTCCGATTTCTTTTGATTTGTTGATATCATTTAGAAGAAAATTAATCTTCTTGACTATCTCTTCAGAACTGTCTTTTTCAACTAAAAACCCTGTCTCTGAATCCCTCATTAATTCTGGAATTCCACCTACTCTTGTTGCTATTACAGGTTTTTCCATTAGTTGAGCTTCAAGCAAAGTGAGTGGAGACATATCTAGTCCACTTATCAATGCATAAATGTCAATTTCACTAAGATACTCTCTTACTTTGTCTGGATAAGAAAGAGCTCCAAGCCACTTGAAATTTTCATATTTTTTTAGCTTATCTAGTACATAATCACGATAAGGACCGTCCCCAACCCAGTAAAATGTAACATGAGGAAGGGATTTGAGAACTCGTTCCAATGTTAGCATTTCTTTTGTTTTTTCAAAAATAACTGCACCTTGAAGCAAACCTACACAGGGATGATTCAATTTCATTCCTTCCGTCTGATACCAACGAGTTGGCGTTATGCCTTGGTGAAGCGTAGCAACATTTTTTGTAGGGTATCTTTTCTTTACAATGATTTCAAGGTGTTTACATATTGGCAACATCAAATCGGATTTTTCAAAACATCGTTCTGCCATCTCTTCCCATTTTTTGAGAACAAATCTCTTTGGAATGGATTTATACAATGTCTGTCTAGACATCTCAAGTTCTTTCCAGTGATCTCCTCTGATATGTGTAATTAGTGGAAGGCCAGTCTTAGTGGCAGCTATTCCAAAATGTCTATTTCTATCAATGAATATTGCGTCTGGTTTGAATTGTCTTATTAGATTATTGAATTTGGTCCTTGTTTGAAGCCAATTTTGAATTCTTCTGCTTGGAAATCCGTCGTAAATATCGACATCAAAAACCACTTTGGTTTCTACTCCGAAATTTTTTAGCATATTGGCAAACTCATTTAAATGAAATAATTTGGAGCTTGCTCCAGCTATTAACAATCGCATTATCTCATTTTTCTAGAGTAGTACATAAAAAATTCTACTAATCTATTATAGAGTCAAGATTGATTTTTGTTGATATGATCTCCTTCAACCACTCTCTAATTCCAATTTTTGGTTCCCAATTCAGTAGTTTCTTTGCCTGCGAAATATCGGCTTTTGTTGTATGAACGTCACCTGGAAGAGCAGGACCGTAAATTGGTTTAACGCTTAAACCAAATTCTCTTACAATGATATCTGCTAATTCATTAACTGATATTGTTGTAGCTGTTCCCACGTTAAAGAAACCATGATCAACATTGCTTTTCATGGCCATGATATTTGCTCTTACTACATCATCAACGTGAACAAAATCTCTTGTTTGTGTGCCATCTCCATTTATGATTGGGGCCTCACCATTTCGTGCTTTTTTAAGGAATTTTTTGATCACGCCAGCATATTGTTGAGATTGTCTATCACCAAATACGTTAAAATATCTTAATCCAATTACTTTGACTCCTTCTTTAGCATATTTTACTGCTAAACTTTCATCTTCTAATTTTGTTTGAGCATACGGATTGATGGGTTCTTTTGGATCATCTTCATGTATAGGAATTTTCATTGGATTTCCATAAACACTTGAAGAGCTTGCATAGACAACTTTGAAAGCATATTCTTTAGCTAATCTCAAAATGTTTTCTGTACCTTTTACATTAACATCATAATATTCATCACGCTTGATAAATGATTCTTGTACTGATGCAAGAGCAGCTTCATGAAATACACCATCAATATCTGTCATCTTTTCTCTTAGTAACTCTACATTTCTTATATCGCCATGAATGAAATTTATTTTGTCTCTTAGTTTTGCCAGGTTGTTCATCTTACCTGTATTCAAATTATCAATAATACTCACGTTATGATTCTCGTCTATGAGTTGTTTGGCTAAATGACTACCAATGAATCCTGCACCACCAGTTATTACGAATTTCATGATTATGTTAAGAATTTACTGTATATGATTGAAGAGCTAGCCTATTCCTATAGGATAGTATGTTATGTCAAGATTATGATCTTTCAAAATTCTTCTTGTGTCTACTATGATTCTTTTTTTCATTTTGCTCACTTGTCGATTGTTTAATTTCGAATATATCTTCCAATTTGTTAGTATTACTGCACACTCAGTCCCTTTAAGAGATTCTACTAAGGAATAAGTATAGTTAATTCTGTCGCCAAAGATCTTTTTGGTGTTTTCTATCGCCTTTGGATCGTGAGCTATTACCTGCGCACCATTTTTGAGTAAATTAGTAATTAATTTTATAGAAACAGAATCCCGAATGTCGTCTGTGTCTGGTTTGAAGGCAAGACCAAGTATGGCTATTTTTCTATCTTTAATATTCCCAAGAGCTTTTTCAATTACTGAAATAATGTGTTCAAGTTGGTATTTGTTAACAGATTCAACAGCATTCAACAAGACAGGTTTTACACCAATTTTATTAGAAAACCTAATTATCGCTTTTACATCTTTTGGTAAACAAGATCCACCATAACCCGGACCGGCATTTAGAAAGAGTGGACCGATTCTTGGATCAAGTCCAATAGTTCTCGCTACGTCTTCTACATTTGCACCTGGAATCAGCTGACAAATATTTGAAATCTGGTTGATAAAACTAATCTTTGTTGCAAGAAATGAGTTATTTGTGTATTTAATGATCTCAGCTGTTTGGTTGTTTGTTATGACAATCGGTGTATCTTTTTGAAACTTTTTGTAGAAATCATGAATTTGATTCATGAATTTGTTCTTATTTCCTCCCAAAACCACAACATGAGGATTTATGGTATCTGCTATAGCCATACTTTCTCTTAGAAATTCTGGATTTGTAATAACTTCAAAGTCTGTTCCAGATGATTTTCCAGATTTCCTTTCTAGTATTGGTAAAAGAACGTCTCTTGTACTTCCAGGAATAACAGTGCTTTTTACTATAATGATTGGTTTGTTACTGGTTTTTTTTAGTAGTGTCCCAATTTCAATCATTGCTGCTTTTATCATAGACAAATCAATTGATCCGTCGTTTTGTTGCGGTGTACCTATTGTTATAAAAATTAATTTACATTCATTTACTATTGCTGATAAGTTGTCTGAAATTTTTAACCCTCTTTTCAAAGCTGATCTAAGAGTTTCTTCTAACTTTGGCTCGTAAAATGGGGGAATTCCTCTTCTTATTGATGTTGCTTTTTTAAAATCTGAATCAAATCCTAATACAGAATAGCCTTTTGAGCCAAGAACTGATGCAAAGGATAATCCAACAAAACCTAATCCAATTATTCCAATCTTCATGGCATATCGATTTTATTTATGGTTAAAAACTATGCTTTCTTGTAAGAAATATCCTGTGCATATTTGTATGACTTTACTGTGCCGACATCAATCTCTATTTCATTTTCAGTAATGGGTATTGCAATAATCTTCTTGTTATTATCAATGAGTTTCTGAATTGCGTCAGTAAGTTGGTATTCGTTACCTTTACCACGTTTGATTTTTTTCAAGCAATCAAAAATGTCAGATTTAAAATAATACATTGGTAATATACCAAAATTTGATTTTGGTTTAAGTGGCTTCTCCTCAACTTCTTTTACATAATAATATGAATCTGAGATCTTTTCTAGTTTTGGCACACCATATCTTTTTGAATCTTTGACTTTTTTACATAATAATACTGCTGAAACATCTGGATTGTTATTAGCAACATCTATCAAACGTAACACGGGATGTCGTGTTCTACTTAATATTGCAACATCTCCTGCATGGACAATAAAATCATCTCCTCTAATGTATCTTTCAGTTAGTCTTACCGCATCACCAAATCCCTGTGGTCTATTTTGATTTATCCAAACTAGATGTGATTTTTGTAATCTCTCATAAAATTTTGATATTAACGCTTTGTATTCACCTGAAAGATCTCGTAGATAAGTATCATGAGGTGTGAAATGATCTTCTATTGATCTTTTTTCTCTTCCCACTACAAAGCAATAATCCCTTATATTGATTGCATAGAGCTGTTCAAAAATATACTGTAACAAAGGAATTACTACACGGTTATTTCCATATATTTTTGTAAAAATAGGCATCATCTCTTTTGGTAATTCCTTGGTAATTGGAAGAAGGCGAACTCCTTTACCTGCAGCAGTAATGACACATTTCAAATCATTTCTCCTTAATTACTGCATTTTTAAATTTTAAAATGGCTAGTTCATGTAAATTTATATAAATTCTATAGTTGCTAGCTCATTCATTAACTTGCAAAATAATGAAAATAAACTTGGTATAATACACGAGGATTTATCAAAAATTCAAAATTCGTTAAAATCTGGAAAGTTGCAAATATGCATTATAGGAATTGGCAGAATAGGACTTCCAACTGCTCTTTCGTTTGCAAATTCAGGGTTACCTACAATCGGTGTTGATATTAATGAAAATCTAGTTAATATGATAAAATCTCAAAATTTCCCACTTAAAGATGAGCCTGGATATCAAGAAATTTTCAATAATGTAATTAAAAATAACAAATTTTCTGTAACAACAAAAATCGAAGAAGCAATTCATCATGCACATGTAGTTCTACTATCACTGCCTACACCAATGGATCAAAATAAAAATCCAAATTATTCTGCACTGGAGTTAGTAGGTAAGCAGCTCCACAGTTTAATAGCTAAAGGAACGCTCATCATAGTAGAGAGTACTGTAGAGCCTGGCTATATTGAAAATATTTTCCTAAAAATTCTAGAAGGTGAAGATCATAAATTAGTTGTGGGAAAAGATTTTGGTTTGGGAGTATGTCCAGAAACCGCAAATCCTGGGGAAATTCTTAAAGACTTTAAAAGTCTACCGCGATTAGCTGGTGCATTAGATGATCAGACTGCAAATATAATCATAGAAATCTACAAACATGTTTTTCCAGTTGAAATTGTTAAAATGCCTGACTGTAAAACTGCAAATACAGCTAAGCTAACTACTAATGTTTTTAGATACATTAACATCGCCTTCATAAATGAACTAGCTATATTATGTGAAAAACTTGACATCGATATCATGAAAGTCCTTGAAGCAGCAGATATGAAATACAACTTCCAAATCCATTATCCTGGTCCTGGAGTTGGCGGGCCATGCCTTCCTGTGAATTCAGTTCAAATATTACATTCTGCAAAACTACTTGGTAATGGATTACTGAGAATGGTATCATTAAGTCAGGAAATTAATGACGGTATGGCATCTCATGTTTTGAATTTAATCTCAGACTCGTTAAAATCAATAGGTAAAGAACTAAGCAAGAGTACTGTATTGATACTAGGAGTGTCTTACAAACCTAATGTAAAAGATATACAAATAACTCCAGCAGAACCAGTAATAAAAAAACTACTAGAATCTGGTACAAAAATCAAAATCTATGATCCATATTTCAAATCAATGTCGGTTTTCAATATACTTGTAGAAAATAACTTGTCAGAAGCAATTTCGAATATAGATGCTGCTGTTCTAATCACTGCACATGATGAATTCAAACATATTGATCCTACATTTCTTAGCTCTAAATCAAAACCTCTAGTTGTTGTGGATACAAGAGGAATAATTGATATTCCTGCAGCAAGAAAAGCTGGATTAATTATTAGAGGAATTGGTCGTGGTGGAAAATAAGATAGGCCAACTAAATCCATCTACTATTACTAATATTCTTACATTACGATACGATCCTACTCAACAACCGCTTTTACCTAAACTGAATAGTAGTAATTTTGTAAATAGCTTTACAGTTCCGTCAATTGATCACATAGAAAAACTAATCCAAGATTCAATCAAAGATAAAATTGATAAAAATACAAAAAAAATTTGTATCGCTTTAAGCGGTGGTGTGGATTCTACATTAGTAATTACACTTTTGAGAAAAACACTTCCCAACATTGAAATTGAAGCAATATCAATAAAATTTGCAAACAGTGTAGATGAAACTACATCAGCTGCAAGAATTGCAGAACATTTTGGTGCCAATCATCACATAGTTGAGCTGAATAACTACCTCGAAGAACTTCCAAAGGCCATTAGCCTAATAAAACTCCCATTCTGGGATATGCATTGGTATTATGTTGTAAAAAAGGCCCAAATGCTTTCAAAATTTCTGGCTTCAGGCGATGGTGGTGACGAAATATTTGGAGGCTATACTTTTAGATACAAAAAATTTCTTGATCTGACAAATGAAAAATCCACTCCATTAGAAAAAGTCAAGGCATATCTTCAATGTCACGAAAGAGACAGAGTACAGGATCAAGACAAATTATTTGGTAAAAAATGTCCATTTACTTGGGAGTCAATCTATAAACTGCTTTTACCATATTTTGATAACAAACTATCTAGACTGGATCAAGTGTTGCTGGCCGACTATAATGGTAAATTGTTGTATAATTTCAGCTTGGTCAACTCGTCACTTCATGACAGTTTTGAGGTGCAATCTGTTGCACCACTACTCTCACAAAAACTAATCTCATACATAATACCATTTTCGCATCAATTCAAATATGATACAAAAAACAATGTAGGCAAGCTCTTACTACGTAAACTCTTGACAAAATATAATGCAAGTCATTTGGTATCGGAGGAAAAACTTGGGTTTAACGTTAATACAATTAACTTGTGGAAATCACATGGCCAAAGTTTATGCAAAGACCATTTGCAGAATGCTCATATTATCAAAGACGGCTGGATTGATCCAAACTGGATTGCCAGACACATAGACAAAAAGGAACTTGATATAAATTATGTAAACAAATTCTTAGGACTACTTGCGTTTGAAATCTGGTATAGAATATTTGTCACAAAAGACCTTGACGGAAATACGAAACTAAGATAATTCATCAGCTTGGTTAATTTAGTGCTAGTATGATCAAATGAAATATTGAAAACAAAAGATATTGTAGCTGGACTAGGAGAAATCGGTAACCCAATTCTAAAACTTATCTCAAAAGCTACAATTGCAATTGGATACGACATAAATCCAAAACTTGTTGATGATGCAAGACTGAAAAAATATCGAGATCTACAAACCAGATTCTTACACATATGCATACCATACAATGAACAATTTACCAAAAATGTTAAATCTCTTTTTGAGCAATTTGAGCCAAAATCAATAGTCATACACAGTACCATCAGCCCATATACAACAAAAAATCTACAAGAAAAGCTACCAATACCAATCATCTATAGTGCGACAAGAGGGGTGCACAAAAGAATGCTTTATGATCTAAAACGCTATACTAAATTTTACGCTATAGAATCAAACGCATCAGGAGCAAAGATGATGTCAGCAGAATATTCAAGACTGATGCGAAAATGTGCCGTCAAGACACAAAAAATGACAAATCCGGTGACATTAGAGCTGGCAAAAATAATATGCGATACATCATATCTTGGATGGTTGATTAATTATGCGCAGATAAGTAACATGATTGCAATCCAACATGGGGTTAATTATGATGAGATGTGGTTGTTTTCAGATGAAATTCACAAATTCCTTGGAAACAGGCCTAAAATGTTTCCAGGCTATATTGGAGGCCATTGTGTAATTCCCAATCTTGATCTAATGCATAATCAAACACTTGATCTGATTAGAAAAATGAACGACACTTATGCACAAAAAGTCAAACATGCAAGAACTATCGCAAAAAAATATGGCGCAAAAACTAACCACTAAAAATCATTCTTACTTTACATATGGTTTAATAAGATTGAGAAAATTTTTTGCAATTTTTTCCCAACTGAAAGTATTCTCAACAAACACACGTCCATTTTTCCCCATGGCTTCTGCCAACTTCATATTATTCAGAACTGAAGACAATTTATCTACTAGATCCTCAAAATCTCCTTCCTTTACCAAAAAACCTGTTTTTTTGTCCACCATCATCTCAGAAACTCCACCCACGTCAGTGGCAATGACTGGCTTTTCCATCAACTGTGCTTCTTTCAATGTTAATGGTGCCAAATCCATACCTGTGATCAGCGCATAAACATCAATCTCGCTCAGATATTCTCTTACCTTATCAGGATAATCTAAACGCCCAAGCCAGATGAAATTTTTGAACTTGCCCAACTCTGAGACGATCTGTTCTCTATATAGGCCATCTCCTGCCCAGTAAAAATAAACCTGAGGCATCTTCTCTAATACTCGTTTTAGAATAAGCAATTCTTTGGTTTTTCCCCACCAATTTGCGTCTTGCAACAAACCAACACATGGATGCTTCAAACTCATCCCTTTCACAGGATACCAATTTGTTGCATCTATTCCTTCAAAAAATATACCAATTGGTACATCTGGATGATGTTCTCTTACTATATCTATTAGATAGGAACAAATGGGTAAAATCATAGTTGAACCGCTAAAACATTTCTCTGTAACTCTATTTCGCAACCAAATTTTCAATCTGGATAAGGGATCTTTGTATAATGTTTGTTTGGCATAAACCACTTCAGACCAATAATGGCCTCTCAGAAGAATAAACAAAGGTAATTTTGATTTTATTGCAGATAATCCAAAATGAGTCTGTCTATCAACGAACACAGCATCAGGCAAAAACTCTGTAATCAATTTTTTAAATTCTTTATCACCATTAAACCAATCTTTGATATTTTTGCTAGGGAATCCTTTACTATAATCAGTATCTTTTATCAATTTACACTCTATGCCTAATTTTGATAATGTATCAGCAAAATCCTTCATATGAAAGAATTTTCCTTTACTCCCATACGCTATTAACAATCTCATTTTAACATGTTACAGATTTTCTATGTATTAAATTTCTTTCAATAGTGTACATTCCAAATTATAAGTGAAATTGATATACTGGCATGGAAATACTCGAATGTGAGAAAAGACATAGGTTTTAGAAGCTGGTACTATCTGAGAATTGGTTGGAGCACATACTTTGCATTCATCTTTGCTGCAATTAACACATTAACTGTCACGTACTATCTTGCAATTGAAAACTACTCGTTTCTCAAAAATGTTTTTCCATCATTTGAACTCTATGTATTAGCAATCACAATCATTGGAATTCCAATTCTGACTTTCGCTGGTTATGCTCATTATAAAAAAACGAAAGCATTCAGATCAGAAGCTGATGTATGGATAGAAAGCAATCCATATCCTGCAAGATGGCTTGTGAACACCGAAATGATTTTGGAATTAAATCTCAAATTAACTGAAGCGGTACTTAAGCTCTTAAAAAATGAGGAATTAACCGACGATCAGATAAAAGAACTTTCTGAGATGCAGCAACAATTTTCTAATCATATAAAAACACGAACAATTGATAATGAGAAAGATAAAGAATTATTTCCACGTTAAAGATGTCAAAAATAGAGATTGGAATAATCGGTGCAGGCGGCATATCGTCTTCAGTACACTTGCCGTTACTTACCTGTATTGAAAATGTCACCATAAAATTCATCGCAGATACCTTTGATCCTATGGATCTAGCTAAAGTCTACAACACGAAATCTATTCAAATATCAGATGTGTCGTCTTTACCAAACTGCGATATTGTAGTACTAGCGACTCCAGTTGGGGCTAGGGAAGAATATATTCGCGAATTTTCCAAGAGGGACACAGCAATTTTCACTGAAAAACCTTTTGCAACAACCTTAGAATCACACAACCAATTTCTACAAATGTCTAACAAAATATCATGTAATTATATGAGGATTTTTTATAACTCAACTAGACAAATAAAAAATATTATATCTTCTGGTCTATTCGGTAGTTTAAAAAAAATAACTATTACTGAAGGAGGAATTATAGGAAAAACCAATAGAGGAAAGGATTCCTATCAGGCTGATCCGAAACTTAGCGGTGGAGGAATATTGATGGAAAGTGGTTGTCACACGTTTAGCCAACTTTCTTTTATCTTCAACGACATCTCGGTACGTCAAGCAAAGATTGTTTGGCAAGATAACTTTGATGTAGATGCACAGGTGATCTTTGATGTATTAGATAACTCAACTAGTATAGATTATCATATTACAATGCTAAAACCTGTTGAATCTATATCTCGGTTCTTTTTTGAACATGCTATAGTGAGCTTTAATCATCTAGTACCAAATTCTATCTTTAATATTTCTGATTATCATAATAAATATCAGTTCACTCTTAGTCAGTGTACTGAATTTGCAAATACATTTGCTCAAGCATATTATTTGAAATGGAAATCATTTTTTGATAATTTATCATCAAACAAAACTCTTGACACAAAATTTGAAACATCGCTTATGACTACACAAATGACTACTGACATATTTCAGAAAGCAAATCCCACATGAGACTTGCACTAATTGGAGCAAATGGAAATGTTGGTACAGAGCTTTGCTTTCTATTAAGAAATGATATTGAGCTTAAACCAATAGTTAGAAACAAACTAGGAGCAATTTTTCTAAACTATCATGGATTCAAATGTACAATTGCCGATATATCTAGAAAAGAAGATGCTCAAAAAAATCTCTCAGATGTAGACATAGTGGTGATCTCTTCATATGCAACAGACCATTTTACAGGCTCTCAAACTCAATCTAGCAAATTTATCAATGAACAATTAATAAAAAACTCGATTAACTTCTCAACTAAGAACGCTATAATCATCTATTTCAGTACCATTAGAGCTTTTTCTCATAGAATAGACCATAAAACATCACGTTTCTGGACAAAACCGGCATATGATAAAGAAAAAAAACATCTAGAGCAAGTATTGCTTTCTGAGTGTAAGAAAAATAATAAGAGAGGATTTGCATTTCGAATTGGTCACGTATTTGGTGGTAATCAGCCCAGAACCAAAGAAATCAAGCGAATATTCTCAAGTAAAAAAGTCTCGGTACGAGTATGTCCTGAAAGAAAATCCAACGTGGTGCATACCGTGACCATAAAGAACGCGATATTACGATGCCTTGATCCTAAAATCAAAAATGATGTGTACTCAATTGTTAACAATCCTCAATGGACATGGAAAGATGTCTTTGAATATTATAAAAATAAAGAAACTATAATTGATTATACACCTATTGAGACTACAACTAGAAATCATAATGATCTGTTATGGAAAATATTAAAAGCAAATAAAAGATATCTTATCCCAATACGTTATTACATACCACGTAAGTTTGATAAAATAATCCAGAAAAAACTTGCAGTAAAAAGGATGATGTCGGCCATTGATAGTTTGAAAAAAGATGACAGATACTATTCAAGCGAATTTGATTATGAGCCGATTCCTGGACCCTTTATACCGGGCCTTCACAACACAATCGATCTATTGGCAAATCACTCTTTACATGTGTTTGATACAGAATCAAGTGATGGATATACAAAAAATACTTGAATAGTGAATATTGGTAGGTGTTGTGATGAAATCAAAAAAAGCCGTTCTTCTTGCACTTCTAACTATTTCCGTTTTTTTTATAGGTTATGTTATGGGTTCTAATGAACTTCCGTTCAATGACACACTGAAAATATTGTATAGAGACGCTACTCAAATGGACAATAATGAAAAATTTGAATATGTAGATCCATTCTTTTATAAAACAAATGTTAGCTCATTAATGGATATAAAAACTGAACAGGATATAAAAGAAAAGAGAAAAAACTTGATTGAATTTATCTGGAAAGAAAGCAACTTCCCATATCAAGACTTACCTACAAAAATTGAAACCTCCATATCTGATGAACGATTTGATAAACTAACAAACCTCAAGCGAATTGACAAATATACTATCTCTATGGACTATGGTGTAAACTCCACAGCCTATCTCTTTCTAGCAAAAGAAGAAAACAACAAATTGGTAATTTATCATGAAGGACACGGAGGCAATTTTGTAAGAGGTTACGATATAATCTCCACTCTTCTTGAGAATAATTATTCTGTAATTGCATTTTCAATGCCTCTGCTGGGATTAAATAATCAGCCTGAAGTGGAAATACCACATCTTGGCAAAATAGTTCTAAAAAATCACAATAATTTACAATTTTTAGACAATGATGAATTCTCATCTATAAAATTTTTCTTACATCCGATAGCCGTTAGTTTAAACTATCTTGATCAAACGTATAATTTTGATACTTATTACATGGTCGGAATTTCAGGCGGTGCTTGGACAACAACACTGTATTCTGCCATTGATGATCGAATACAAAAAAGTTATCCCGTCGGTGGTCCTTTGCCACTATTTCTGACGATAAATGTACCAGGTAATAACGGTGATTATGAACTAAATCTCCCAGAACTCTACAATAAAGCAAATTTCTTGGAATTATTTATCATGGGTTCTTATGGAAATGGTAGAGAACAACTCAAAATATTGAACAAATACGATTCGTGTTGTTATTACGGCATATCATATCAAGTTTTTGAAGATGATGTTAAACAAGTTATGAGAGAACTAGGTAGCGGTTCGTTTGAAGTTTATCTAGATACAACACATAAAGAGCATAAAATTTCTGAAACCGCACTAAATCTAATTCTAAATTCTATGCACAATTAACATGACTGACAAAATCAAAGTTGCGTTCATCTATAATCCAACCAGCCCATTCCTAACTGGAACTCATTTTGATAATACAACATATTTCTTTTTTATGCATGCACTAAAAAGGAACAAAAAAATCGATGTATCTTATTTTTCAGCTGTAGATAAATTTGATACAAGTCAGTTAAGGGGAAAATATGATGTAATCCTGCTTCCTGATAATTTCATAGAAGGTAGTCCACATGTTTTAGACGGAATTGATACAATCAACATACCAGTAATTTCGAGAGTCGGTGATCCACACAATGCAAAAAGAAAAGGGAAGATTCCTTATCATAAAAAATTTAAAATAAATTATTACTTTAATTTCATGAGCGATAGCTATTTTCATAAATTTTATCCATCAGATTTCAAATACAAAACAATTGTCTTTGGCCTTGAGCCCTCTCTCTATGAAAATCTTAAACCTTTTTCCCAACGTCTAAAAGATAAAATCATAAATTCAGGAGCAATTGGGAAAACATCGCTAACATCAAGAGTAGCTAACAGAGTGTTGAACCCAAAAAGATCCAGCTGGTATTTCTATAAACTACGAACCATTTGCAACAATCTTCCTTACGTCGATTATAACCCAATGAAAAATGGAAAATACATTTATGATAATTATGTCGAAATGTTATCCAGTTATCGCGGTGCAATTGCTGCTACAACATATTATCCAACAATAAAATATTGGGAAATACCTGCATCTGGATGCTTAACTTTTATGGAAATAACCAAAAAAAATGATGGAAAATATTTGGGATACATTGATGGTAAAAACGCAATTTTCATTGATGAGTCAAATTACAACAAAAAATTTTCAGAGTTTTTACAAAATCCCGACGACCCAAATTGGGAACAAATAGCCAAAAATGGAAGAGAATATGCACTCGAAAATTTCTCAAATGATAAAGCTACTGAAAAGTTAGTACAATTAATGGAAGAGCTAATTTGAATATCCAAAATTTTGAAGAGTTTCTTTCTTCTTTAAATGTGAAAATTCCATCAATTGGGCAATTTATTGATTTGGCAGATATGACCACATTGTTTTATGATCAGTCCAAAAATAGATTCATTCGCCTCAATTATGAGCGTGGTTTACTACTCTATGCACTAATTTCAAAATTTAAACCAAAAAATATCTTAGAGATTGGCACTGCTTCAGGTTATGGTACACTGTCAATGGCTTGGGCAATGTCGGACAATAACATAGATGGGAAAATTTTCACAATAGATCCTATTCCTATTTCTGAAAAAACGGAAAGACCGTTGTACGATCACTCAAACAAAGGACAAAGAATTGAGAACGTCTCCGTACAAGAAATCTGGAAGAAAGTTGCAAAACAAGATTGGTTAGACAGAGTCGTAACACTGTGTGGTTATTCTGGCGAAATAATGAGGAAAAATAACCTTCCAAAATTTGATTTTGCATATATTGATGGAGCACATTTTTTTGAAGCAGTAAAACATGATTTCTACTCAGTTATCAATAATGCAGCAGGTGAGTTTGGTATATTATTTGATGATTATGTTGATCGACCGCAATATGGAATAAAAAAATTAATTGATGAAGAAATTTCAAAGATCTTTGATGTCACCCTAATCAGGACTGATACCGACAATAATCTAGCAGAAATGCTTTCTTTGGCTGATCCAATTTATGGAATGTGTTGGATTCACAGCAGCTCATTAAAAAAACCACTAGCTGAAATTTATCCAAAAAATCAAACTGATAAATTTATTGACAAATATCTAAGATTTGAAAAAAGGCTGAAAATGCGTTACGAAATAAATAAAAAACTCCCATTTATAAAAAACACAAGATTTCGATTTTGGAAATGAGTTCATCGGTGCTCTTTATTGTATTATTGCTTAACATGACCAAAAAACATATCATGATTCAAAATCAAATTATAAATGGGTTACTTTGGAGTACTGTACTTGAATATTCTCTTCATTCTTCTGGATTCTTTTAGTCATAACTCGTGTGTTGGAAAGAACAAAAGCTCAGTCACACCAAATTTGGATGCGTTAATCAAACGGGGAACCTACTTCTCACAAACAGTTAGCTGTGCTCCAATAACAGTACCATCTATTTCAAGTATGTTCACTGCACAGTATCCATTCGAATCCACAACTTTGGATAATAACATGTTTAACCTATCTCTCAACGTACCAAACTTTGTCGATAAATTAAGTGATGTTGGATACGGCACCTATGCAGTATTGCCAGAAGGCATATCACATACCAATATACCAAAGAAATTCCACGACGGGATTTATTATTATAAATCGTTTGCTACCCTATATGACGGAATCGGGGATGAAATTGTTAACAATCTGAACTCAAAATTAATGAAAACACCTTGGTTTTATTACATTGAATTACAAGACCTTCATGGACACGCCGAGTTTGTTCTGAGCCATGAACCTTCAGAATTCAAGAATGAAAAATATGGTAAAAACCAATACGAAAGAATGGTATCAATGATTGACATTTGGTTAGGAAAAATTACTGACTGTATTAATTTTGATAACACAATAATCATAATCACAGCTGATCATGGATCTTCCTTTGCAGAATATACAAAAAAACTTGAACAATACGAACAACACACAGATAAAATAAGAGCTCACAATCCAAGCTTGGCATACAAATCGGCCCATAAGATCATAACTAAATTTCCTAAATCTCTAAACCCATTAAGAAAAAGACTATCTGAGATCTATACTGACAATAAATATGCACACCTTCAAGATAAGTTGAAATTGGAGCTACACGAAATTGATAAACTAGAACTTAGTCCTTATGAAAAAAGATTGATGCAAAATTCTGTAGTAAGAGTTCCGCAACCATTTGATGAGCATTTTAGAATACCATTGCTGTTTTCAGGTGGAACAATTCCACAAAACAAAACAATTCATCAACAAGTACGTAGTGTAGATATATTCCCAACACTCTTCGAGATATTAAATCTCCCAAAAATTGAAAAAACTAGAGGTGAGAGCCTTCTCACAATTATGAAAGATCAAGCAGCTGATGAATCTACGGCGTATCTTGATAGCGCAGCCTTGAGAAAAGAATCCAAATATAAGGACACAATTGGTGTTCGTACATCAAATTTCAAATATTTTCGAGACAGATCAGACGAGAAAAAAGACATTCATCTATTTGATCTGCATAATGACCCTCTTGAAGAAAATAATATCTATGAAGTTAGAACTGATATGGTTGCAGAAATGGAATCACAACTAGCAAAAATACAAAATAACAAGGATTTTTCATTTAAAAAAACCAAAGTTTTAACAGATGATGAAGTCCAAAAAGCAAAAGATATTCTAAAAACTCTGGGATATATCTAAGTCATTTTTTGTAAAACGAGAAAAATCCGCTTTGGCACGTTGATTGGATACTCTGATTCAACCATGCGATCTTCTAAAACTATGAAAAATTTTTCAAGAATTTTTCTTTTTATGTTGAAGACATCTGGAACTACTGCATCAAGTGCTTGACTTTCGAAGAAAAGAATCCCATTCTTAGCCAAATGTAATGAGATCTTTTTGATATACTCCTCAAAGCTAATTTTTGTATTATCGTCAATTGTAGAATCATTAGCGAAAGATAATACAAAATCAAATTTTTTTTCAGAGTCAAATTTTTCAAATTCCGTATTATGGAATGTAACATTATTAACACTTAGAAATTCTTTCGTATCATTAGCTATTGCAACTAAATATGGATTAATTTCAACACCATCTACATGTTTGACAAATTTGGATAGATAAAGGGAAAAAAATCCACAATTACTACCAATATCTAATGCAGTTTTGTCCTTTGAAAGATACTTTTTGATGTTGTACCTCTCAAATCTCTTCTCAGTAGGCCTGCAGCCTGATATTCCTATTTCATCAAAGCCTTGGTAGAATCCTTTCTCTTGTGCATAGATGAAGCTCGTCCACTTTTTGGATTGTTCGTCTAAATGCTTCTCTAATCTGATATGAAGGTTCTCAAGATCCAACTTACAATATGGCCACTTCTAGAATATATCTAATTTCTGCAGTAAATTCAAAGTTTTTTTAACTATTACTTTGAATCAAACACTATGACTCCTGTACGTTATAATTACAGTGATGAAAATCTTCTAAACAAACCACAACATTATCATCTAAGCGACTTTTTTGGCTTGGAATTTTTAACAGCGTATGTGGAATCCAGACGAAAAAAAATTAACGAGATCTCAAAAACATCTGTCTTGACAGAAGAGGAATTAATAACAAAACTCAATTTAAAACATTATGAAAACTATGACACAAATAAGTTATCTGAATATGAATCGACACATATGCTATCCTGTATTCTGTTCCACTTGATTAAATCAACAGACAATACACGATTCGAATATTACATCACATCACTAGTAAAAAAATTTGAAGTGAAAAAAATAATTCATTCTGTTTATTCAAAGGAATTAAAAGAACTATCTGACGATTTTACAATTCTACACAACTATCTACTACTGTCGTTGATTTGTATTATAAAATATGAGCGCACATCAAATCTCAAGTTTCTCAATGCCGCATTAAAAATTAATGATATCCTATATTCACAAACAAATCAACTCGGCAATCCAATAGATGTTGATTCACTTGTGTATTCTTTAGAAAAAGAAATCTTCTGTATAAAACAACTATGTAGAAAAATGAAAATCACCTTTGAAAAATGAAACTCGGAATCATATTAACACCAGACATACGATCAAAAGCCTATATTCAAAAGATAATTTCTAATTCGATAAAACTTGATGAAATAATTTTCATGAATGATGGAAGAGTCGAACAGAATTATGCAAAAGACGCGATTGATGAATCACGTAAATCCGGCTTTGACATATCAAAATCAGTAAAGCAAACATTGCTTGAAAATAATTGTAAATTCAAAGAGTTCAATTTTATTGATATAAACAATCCCTCTTTGGTCGAGCATATATCTAATACTAACATAGATTTTTTCATATTCACTGGAGGTGGCATTCTGAGAGACTCCATCCTTGACGTTGGTCCAAAATTTGTTCACTTTCATCCTGGAATCGTTCCACAGTATAAGGGAAGCACATGTTTCTATTACAGCATAATACGTGACAATAACGTCGGTGTGACATCTTTTATCATGAATAAGGGCATTGATACTGGTGACATTGTATATCAAAGAGTCTTTCCAAAACCAAACCATATCTATGTAGATGATGTCTTTGATCCCTATGTAAGATCTGAAACTCTAATCGATGTTATTAAAAATCAATTACTCGAAAAAGGAAAATTTAAACAACAAAATCCAAATGAAGGTGAAATATATTACATAATTCATCCAGTATTGAAACACATTGCAATACTAAGTTGCATACATTAACGATTAAGCCATTTTAATAATTCGTTTTTTAATTGTGCTTCAATTGATAACCCAGTTCCAGACAGATTTGTTGTCTCGTGTTTATCATTGACTAAATCATATAATTCCCACTTATCGATGGTTTTATTGTAAACTATCTTGTGTGTATCTGTTTTAGCACAAAAAATATTTGATTCTTCTGGGGATGGATGCGGTCCATGTAGTGCTCCAGTTTCTGCAAATGTTATTTTTCTGTCAAATGATCCTTTAACATTATCTGACAAATATCTGAAAAAGCTTCTCCCAGGAAGATTCAAGTTGTTCTTAATTCCGCACATATCTAGAATGGTTGGGAGAATATCTATAGTACTGATCAGATCGGGACGCTTCTTATTCTTTATAATTCCTTGGCCAACAAAAAGATAGAATGTTCGTATTGTTTCTTCAAAAGTAAAAGATCCATAATTACGTTCACCAAATCTCTCACCTATGCCAGTTCCATGATCAGTAAAATATACAATTATTGTATCATCCAGCTTTCCCCAACTTTCGATGGAATCCATTATTCTCTTTGCGTAAATACCAGCTTCCTTGAACACTTCATCAAATTTCTCTAGATTATTCTGTTTATTTTCATAAAACCTATTGTCGTTCCATTCATATTTCTTTAATACCTCTGACACAGTAATTGTGTGAATTCTAGAAAATTGAAGAAAACTAAAGATTGGTCTATTATCAGCTTTTTCAAATGTGGTTTTTAAAAGCTCAATGTGTCGCGCAGGAATATCCTCTTTGTATTCATCGTACGTCATACGCAAGTCGTATCCTCGGGGCGATAGAACTTGGTCGGTTATGAGTGCCCTGGATGTAAAATATCCTTCATTTTGCAGTATCTCTGGCAGTACCTGTACATCGTCTCTCAACTTTAACACTTTGTAGTACCCGTTAACACCGTTCTCCTTCCCAAACAATCCGGTAAAAATCACATTGATTGCGCCAAAAGTATATGGCATTGCTGCAGTTACATTATCAAAAAGTATCCCATTTTTTTGTAATTCTTGAAATTCTGGCGATACATACAATCTGTCTTGTCTTGCACCATCTAGTAAAACAAAAATCAGATTTGGTCTTTTCATAATTTATGTATCAGAAGGGCGTTTAGTAACTTTGTGGATAAATAAGACCGAATTGGCGCCCTTATTTAGAACGAATTATCACCTTAGTAAATTGTTCCTGTAGATTTTCAGGATAACACTTGTAATCCCTTGAACGTCTCCCATACCAAATCACCTTATAATTCCATAGAATTGGATCACTTTCCAGCATTTTATTTTTGTAATAATATATTTTTTCTATCTGCTTTAATTCTGCGCTATCAGTGAAGAAGTTTTTCCAATCATAATGAAAATGTTCTATTTTTGTTTCATTTTTTGTATCTTTGGTAGTTAACAAAAATGTCTGAAATTTACTGAGATCGTGCAATACTAATTTTGATATACCATAGTTTTGCTTTCTTTCACAATATTCTAAAAGTCGCTCAATATCACTTTGTAGTCTGTCTCTATTCTTTGTCAAGCGTAACCAACTTGCCTCTTCAATTGGCCAAGTGATTTCCCCTAATTGTTGATCAAAGTGATCCCAACCTTTACCAGAGTATCCATTGTCTATATGCTCAGTTACCTTTTGAAATTCTTCTGAAAATATAGAATCTTCCTTACGACAAAATTCCAAAAGAAGATCATAGAATTTCATAAATTCTAGTTTGTAGATTTTATTGTAATATTCTGCTATCTGTTCAAGTATTCCTAAGCTATGAAATACTAAGAATGACCATGAATACAAGTAAACTTGTTTTAATTCTTCAGTGGAACATGTGTTTGTGCTAACAATAATTTCCTCGTATTCTGGCATTCCTCTTCTATACATCGAGGAATGAACTAGCATTATTGGAGAGCGAATTACTTTAATATCATATTGTTTTTTATACGCAGGTGCATTCATTGGAGCATTAGGTAGAACACCACAATTGTAGATGAATACGATACCTATCCTGGTGTGCGCTATATCTTCAAGTCCACTTTTGTAGCTTTCAAGCGTCTCCCCAGGAAGTCCCATTATTATTTCCGTATACGTTGGAATGTTGTGAAGTCTGAATTCGTTTACAAGATCTGAGAACTTGTCGAACTTTATGTTTGCTCTCTTGACTATGTTAAGTGTTTCTTTATCAAGTGATTGAACAGCTAAGGTGACGGCACCAAGTATTCCTCCCACTTGTAATTCTTTTGCGATCGGAATGATTTTTTCTGAAGAGTTTTTTGCTCATGCTGGACGTATTCGTTCCGGATAATGAGTTTTGAGAGCAATTTCTTTTAGTTTGGTGGCAAGACGAAGATCGCGTTCTTGATAAATACCAAAATTTGCATCACAGCAATCAATGTATGGAATTTTATTTTCTGCAAACCATTCAATTTCTTTAAACAGCCTACTTTCTTCCCATTTTCGCATTTTTGTAAAGGTAGCACTACCCCAATCACAAAAAGTACATTGGTATGGACACCCCCTGTTAGTTTCCCATGAAGCGATCCATTTGATTCCTTCTATCTTGTCTACTAGCTCCCAAACAGTGTTTGTAAGATATGGAGATGGTATGCTATCAAGATCATTAATTCTTTCTTGTGGGGGATTTCGAAAATCTTTGGTTTCTAATCCCTTAACATTACTATAATTTTTGTCAGATGAATATGCTGTAAGTATATTTTCAAGTACATATTCACCTTCGCCATGTACTATGATGTCAACAAAAGGATATTGTACAAAAAAGTCTTGTGAAAAATCTGGTACTTGCGGCCCTCCAAAGATTATAATGCAATTGGGATTGAGTTTTTTGACCTGATTTGCAAAATATGTGGTTATTTCCCAATTCCAGACATAACACGAACACAAAAGAATGTCTGTGTCTTTGCACTGTTGGATATATTCATCCACTTTGTCTCTGAAAACAAAGGCTTTTTCAAATCTAAATAATGAGGCTAGGTTCTCTTTGGATTTAATGTAGGAAACTAATGTTGCAATGCTATATGGAAAATGAATCTGATCTCCATATTGATAGTTAAATTGTGAACTATTTATTTTATACAAATATAATCACTCATATATTCTATCGGTTAGCAAAACCTATAAAATATTTGTTATATTTTGTGAGAAACATAACGTAATTATTTTTTAGAAGATTACGCACAGCTAGATTTTCCAAAAGACAATCTCCTTAATTATTTGCCAACTAAGCTGTATTCCAACACGAAATGAGTGCATTTTCCGTTCTCCACCTATTCTTTTACCTTCATTCCCACTAATTTCACATATTTTTTGCCTTTTTTTTAGTCCCCTTATACTCATTTGTTGGGTTGATGTCATATTCATGGCATCAAATTTTATTTCTAACATAGCTTTTCTAGTGATTATTCTACTTTCGTTTAGCGTGTCAGTGTAATGGCCTCCAAAAATGACATTAACCAGAAATACAAACATTCTATTTCCAAAACTATCTATTATTCCTGCATCTAGATTAACAGAATTTTTGGTGAATCTTGAAACTATTACTTGATCGTATCCTTCTGCGATTTTTTCAATCAGGCGTGGTATTTCGTCTGGTGAATGATTACCGTCGGGACCAAATATCACTATATTATCTGCAGTACTTGCGTTAAAGCCTGCTAGTATGGCTCCACCATGTCCCTTTATTTCTTGAGTTATGACTCTAAAACCCATTTTTTTAGCCTCTTCTATCGTTCCATCAGTAGAGCCACCGTCAACAACTATGATGTTGTTGACCCATTCTTTTTTCACTAACGGCATTATTTTTTTTAAACCTTGGATTTCATTGAGTGTGAGAACTATCAAATCAGTAGACACGAAATTTGAGATTTTTGTCAGTATATATCAATTGTTAGTTCATTAATGTAACATCTTACTTTCCTGTTGTCCAACAAACCAATCAATTGTGTTTTTCAGTCCGTCTTTCAGCTTTACTTGAGGCTTGAAGCCAATTTTTTCTTCTGCGCGTTTATTGCTTACACATCTTCGCGGTTGTCCATTAGGTTTTGAGGTATCCCATTTTATTGCACCATCAAAGTTCATTAGAGTAGATATCATATTTACCAGATCTTTGATCGAGATTTCTTCTTCAGAACCAAGATTTAATGGAGTAAAATTATCGTATCTTTCTGCAGCTAGCAACGTGCCTCTTGCTGCATCTTCTACATAGAGGAAGTCTCGTGTTGGTGATCCATCTCCCCACATTGTAATTGTGTCACTATTCGCTTTTTTTGCATTATAGATCTTCAAGATCAATGCTGGAATTACATGGGAAACAACAGGATCAAAGTTATCTCTTGGTCCATATAGATTAGTCGGAACGAGTACTATTGATTTGAAGTCATATTGTTGTCGATAAGCTTGAGACTGTACAATGAGCATTTTTTTTGCAAGCCCATAAGAAGCGTTTGTTTCTTCTGGGTATCCGTCCCAGATATTATTTTCAGAGAATGGAAGTGATGCAAATTTCGGATAGCTGCAAACCGTTCCTAATGCAATTACTTTTTCAACACCTGCTTTTTTGGACTCATGAATTATTTGTGTCCCCATCATTAAATTATCATAAAATACATCTGCGGGTTTTGCTTTCATTAATGCAATTCCGCCCACGGTTGCGGCAAGATGAAAGACAATATCAATATCTTTAACTATTTTTTTGCAATTTGAGTTAATTCGTAAATCACAATCTTCAGAGGATGGGGTTACTATATTTTTGGCACCTCTTTTTTGTAATTCCTTTACTACATAAAAGCCTAAAAAGCCATTACCGCCGGTTACAAGGACATTTTTTTTAGTCCAATTGATAGATTTGTTAGAATAAACCATTGCGATCTTTTCTATACGACGCAGCCCAACCTTTGAACGGAGCCTTTAACTCAGTGCTATTATTTTTCATCCATTCGATAGTCATTCTCAATCCATCCTTTATACTAACTTCCGGCTTCCAGCCAAGTAATCTTGTTGCTCTTCCATAATCACAAACAAGAGAATCAACATCGTATGGTCTGAACCTTGATGGATCGATTTTCATAGTTACTTCCCTAGAAAGTAAATCTGATATCATCTTTACAAGATCTTTGATTGCTACAGATCTTTCACTGCCAATATTTATCGTTTCACCCACAACTCCATCCATTACTAATGACAGGATTATTCCACGCGCAGTATCAGAAACAAACGTTAGATCACGTTTGCTGTGTATATTTCCCAGCGTAATTTCATTATTGCCTTTGAGGAGTTGTCCAATGATTTCAGGGATTACATATGGTTGTGTGATGTTGGGACCAAATGAATTGAATGGTCTGATTATTACAGCTGGTAGATCATGCTCTTTATGCATTGTATAAACAACACGCTCTCCTGCAAGTTTACTTACTGCATATGTGGAATGAGGAGTTGTTGGATGGTTTTCATCCATCGGAGTATAACGAGAACTTCCGTAGATTTCACTTGAAGAAATATGCACGAATCTTTTTACTATTTTTTCTTTAATTACTGCAAGGGCCAACGTTATTGTAGAATTTACATTTACATCAAAGAATTCCATCGGGTAATAATATGAGTCAGGAATAAACGGTAATGCTGCTAAATGAATTACATACTCCTTATTTTTTACTACATCTTTTACCAATTCGGTATCTGATAGATCGCCTTCGATGAGCTTAACATTTGACAGTCCTTTGATGTATTCTTCCTTTCCAGACGATAGATTGTCTATGATTGTCACTTTAGCACCTATGTTCGATAATTGTTTAGTTATTTCGGAACCAATAAACCCACAACCACCAGTCAGGAGAACCTGTTTATCCTTCAATGTTGAAAATTGATTTGTTGACATTAAACTGAAACGACATTAGCCCGTATAAATACAGTGTCTAAAATACTAATTATAACAGCATAATTGTCTGATCCCTATTTTTTTGAAGCAAAAAAGATTGTAAAGAAATATGGTTGAACAACCGCCATCTATAGATTGTTTGCCCATATAGTTAGTGGCAAGCAAAAAAAAACTCTGACTACATAATGAGAAATTCTTTTTTGATAGAAAATCGTCAAGACATAAACGAAGGAATACGAAACACGTACAGGTGTAATCAGTCAGTTCATTGATAGAAAAGTTGATGTGGAATCCTAGTCGATGGTTTCTGCAGTTCTATTGCTCAAAATACCAGTTAATTTAAGACAGACAAATCCTACAAATACGCCAAACCACAATGTGAACAGTCTAGATGCTATTGCCAATGCTATTGATGTCGAGAGTGAAAGCCCTTGTAATGAAAATAAACCTGCTAGACTTCCTTCTGTGACTCCCAATCCACCGGGAACAAAAGAGACATTGCCAGCTATGATTGAAAGTGAGTATGTAGCTACTATCTTCAGATAATGTAACGCATCAATACTAAAACCTAGCAACACAAAATAGATTGCAAATGACTCAACCAGCCTATATGATATCGTTAAGAGTGAAGAGATCACGGCGATTTTTCCTTTAGAGGACTCTTTGATTATTTGTTGGGATGAGATTAGATGTCCTGTAAATTTTTTTAGGGATCTAAACCTACCAAGAATTTTTAGAAATTTATTAAAAATTTTATTTGAATAAACCATACAAAAAATAAAAACTAAGATAAGGCTAGCCGCAATAACCAGTGAGACATAGCTTATACCAAGAAACCACAATCCCAAAATGACAATAACCAATGTTCCGATCACATCATAAAATCTCTCCATTGCGATTATTGGCACTGAATGTGAGTGTGGAATGTTGAATTTTTCTTTCAATATGACAGATTTTATCAATTCACCTGATTTGGCTGGACTTATGGCTAATGCAAAGCCAGCAAGATAAATCATAATATTTTTCTTGATTGGTATTTTGATGTTGTAATTTTTTAACAATATTGCCCATCTGAGATACAAAATAAGCCAACTTGAGAAGATCAATGGCATGATTAAAAACAGAAATTCTGTTTTAAAATTTTTAAATTGTTCTGCAACCAATGCTAGATCCGTGAACAATAATATGATTGAATAAATTCCTATACCTGCAATCGAAAACAATATTAGTTTTTTTGTAAGATTCATGTTGTTTACTTTATGGTTAGTTATCTTGGACAGGATTTATATCACTTCTATTAAGTAAATTGTTAAATTATGAGAAGGAGACCTGAGTATCTAGTTATTATACTGTTTGTTATATCATATCTGATTTTTTCATTCAACATTCAGAATCAGGGGATATACATTGATGAATTATTCCATCATACTTTCGGGATGGTTTATTTCGATAGTTTTGTCAAAGGTGACTTGTTAAACCCATGTATTACTGGTAGAGGCGAATGTTCTATGATTAATTTAGAATGTGCTGGACAAATACAATGGCTTGCCTCTGGAGGATTAATCAAGGGATTGTTTGTGGGTCTAGGTGATAATCTTTTTTCACATCACGATCGTATTTATTATGCTGGCTTAGACGTATGCAGACCAATACATAACAATCTGGAAGTCCCAGGTGTAAATATTCCAACTCAGTCAGAACTAGCAGCATCTAGATTTTTTTCTCCTATTTTTGGTTCATTAACTGTTGTAGTCACATACATAACAGGTAAATTTCTTTACTCAAGAAATTTAGGATTATTTGCATCGCTGATGTTAATGTTTTATAGTCTGTGGATGCTACACAGCAGAATACTCACATCAGAAGTATATGTTAATTTCTTTATGACGCTAGCATTATGTATATTATTATATTCAATACATTCTAAGAATACAATAAAAACTAAATATCTAATTCTAAGTGCTGTTGTTTTTGGACTAGCTATTAATACAAAGCTCACAATAATAGAAACAGCACCAGTTTTCATTTTTCTAATATTTTTTAGAAACAATTTAAGAAAACCGATAGATTGGCGTACAATAAAAGAAAAGCTATTTGTACAGAAATCAATTTTATTGCTAAGTATTTTTATGGCTGTCACATTTGTTACTATAATAAGCACTTTCCCATTTTATTACGTAGGTCCAATTGAACAATTAAAACTTCAATATGATGGAATGATAGGATATGGAGGAATAAACGAGCCTTGGAATCCCACAAAGAGCATTTTCATACCAATTGGTAGTGCATTTAGTGTGACAATTGCACCACTTTATGACACTTATTATAAATTAGTAGATCCACAAAACATTCCTATTTCAGCTACACATGGACATACGTTTACTAGTGTATCATTATCAATATTATTTCTTACCGGTTTCATTTTTATTATTTTAAAATTAAAAACAAAGACAATTTTATTATCAGAACTAATGATATTAGTTTGGTATATCAGTGTCTACATATTCACCTCATTAACTGCTGAATCATATAATCAATCAAGATACTTTCTTCCTCTTGCATTTCCAATGATAATAATAGCATCTTATGGATTTCTAAATGTCATACGTAGTATACCTCGTTTCATGCAAATATCATTCACAATAGTAACTCTTCTAAGTCACGTCATTACTTATTTAATTTTCTGGAGTGATATCTACTTCAACCCACAAAAAATTTGGCGATTACCGCTATATTTTAACCTCCAGAAATCACTGGAAGAACCACCCGTCTTAATACTTGGATTAATCTTTGCATTCACAATGATTATAATTTGTTTATACAAATTCGGAAATAAACTGTATTGGAATGAAAACGATATTACAAAACATCGATAGTATAACACAGGCAAATAATTTATCTTACATTAGGCATATATCGGTAAATCCTCTCACTACATACAAATAAAATTCTGTCATTTAATTCGCCATCAATAATTTTTTGTTGTGTTTTCTATAAATCGAGTTATGACATGTGCAATAAATTTTCTTTTAGATTCATTAATTTCATGATGATTTCCAATCGCAAATGAATTTCTCATAATGTATCTGGAATTTTCCAAATCTCCAGTAACCTTAAACTTAAACAATTTACTTACTGGTTGCTCTACAATATTCCCAGTCATTATAGGCCTGGTCTCAATTCCATTTTTTTCTAAATATATAACCAGTTCATCTTTAGTAAAAAATTCATTCTTAACAACAGTTAGCGGATAAAAAAGATATGAGTTTTTCCGATTGGGGTTAACCTGGGGTGTTCTTAGATACTTAGATAGGCAAGAAAATACACGATTCCAATATTCTGCATTTTTTATTCTTATATCTACATAATTGTCAAGTTTTGTAATTTGATGAATACCAAATCCTCCCTGTAGCTCAGTCGGTCTAAAATTATATCCAATGTTCACAAAAAGAAATCTAGGATCAACATATGGATGTTTTTTCTCTATTTCTTTCCTCTTAGACATATCTCTAGTCCAACCAAATGCTCTAATTGATTTACCAATATCGTATATCTCCTTATTATTTGTAGACATCATGCCCCCTTCCATTGTTGTAATATGATGAGACGCAAAAAAACTGAAAGTTGAGATATCTCCAAACGAGCCAACATGTTTTCCTTTAAATCTCGCACCATGAGCTTCACAAGAATCTTCAATTAACCATAAGTTGTGTTTTTTTGCAATTTTTTTAATCTCGAGAATATCACAAGGGCATCCTAGAAGATGAACTATCATTATTGCTTTTGTTTTATTAGAAATTGCAGATTCAATTTTATCTATGTCTATATTGAAATCATTCAATTTTACATCTACAAAATTTGGAATAGCGCCTATGTTTACTATTGGATATACAGTAGTTGCCCATGTCACAGCTGGTGTTATTATCTCATCACCATTTTGAATTCTATTCTTACCGAGATATGGATTTGATAGTATTGCTAATGCTAACAAATTCGCAGATGATCCTGAATTAACCATTAGTGAGTATTTAGTTCCGATGTAGTTTGAGAATAAATCTTCAAATTTTTTAACTTTTTTGCCCATCGTTGTCTGTTTTGTTAAAAGAGATTCTAACGCTTCCAGAACTTCATCTGTACCAAAAGGTGGAACTGCAAGAGGAATCTTTGTTTTGCTAGAAATGGGGTTTTTGTTATTTGTTTCTGAGAAATGTTCTTTAATTAACGTTCTAAACTCTTGCAATTTATTTTTGTTCATTTTCGTTCAGTTTATTATTTGTCTTATGTGTGTATAGAATTTGTGTTATATTATACTACTCTATACAAACTTTAACAGTATCATTTAACATAAATGGTTCATTATTTTTTATACCTTCTATTGATATGGTTTTGCATCCCTTTTGTAAATAGTTCTTCAATATGCCGATATTCCACTCTAACTTCTCATTTAGCATATTGTTTGTCTCAACATTATCAGAATAGTTAAAACTATCAAATTTTGCAGTAGGTTGTCCATCTACTGCCAAATAAATAGTGTGTATATCTTCAACATTTTTTTCAATAATAAATCCAGATAAGAACAAAGCCTGTTCATCTTTTACTGTGTACTCCTTTATTTCTTCAATGTTATTTATCTTGGTTATCTTACCGTCAATTTTCTTAATATCTACTTGGATGATCTTTTTACTAAATTCGTCTAACTCTTCAATTGTTTTCTTATTAAAATTAGGATCAGAAAAAAGATTAGAATTATTTTTTATAAAATAATTTAAAATAACAAATGTGTTATACCACCAAGAATCTTCTGATCTATCAAATGATTTAATCTAGTAATCATCACAATCGTGACCAGTATAATGTAATGAAAAACATCCAACATGATCAAGCTTTTCTTTATAATAATAATCTGCTTTCCACCATCCGTTGTAATATGACGGAATCAAAAACAACATTTGCAATATAATTATGGAGTATAGAAGAATTAAAATAAATTTTTTATTCTTAACAAGATCATTCTTCTTAACCTCAAGTATTGCATATGCTGTTAATACGGTAATCCCAATCTGAAAAAGCTCTGCAATTGGAGAATAATATGGTAAATTACCTTCAAAGTATTCGTTAAATCTGCCTATCCTCATAATTATAGCTCCAGTGAAACCAACAATCAAAAATAAAATCCAAGGAAAAATATCATTAATTTTTTTTCTAAGTATTCCAAGATAATACACTAGAATTACTGATGTTGAGACGGATACTATTCCTATTATTATCATTAATGCGTCAAATTTTAGCTTAAATGGAACAGCAAGAAATGTTGCAACAACAAAAACTGTTCTAATACTGATGAATTGTTCGAATGGAATTATTTTTTGCTGTTGTATATTGCCAGAATAATATATAATTCCAACTACTAGCATTAAGGAAAAGTATATGATTAGTATTTGAGTCGTTATGTTTTTTCCAACGTATTTTTTTAGGATAGATACACTTCCAGCAATCCAGACTGTCAGTCCTACCGGAATTGAATATGTTGCAATTAGAGATAACATTATAATCCCTATGATATTTTTCAAACTCTGTTTCTTATTTAACAAATAAATTGCTGTTACAATACAAAGCGCTGGTAAATACCAAATCAATATTGAATAATTCCAATAATTATTATTTATGAGAGGAGAAAAAATAAAAGCAGATATTGGTATTAGTGTCCAATATAATTTTTTATTTTGATCTCTTATTATTAAAAAAATAATAAACAGAGTTAAAACAAGAATAATCCAATTCATATAAAAAATATTCCCACTATCAAAATTATTTAACAGATAGTTTGGAGCAACCAATAACTTTGGGGCAATTATTGCACGGCTATTGGTATCACTAAGTAGTTTCTCTATAATTCTTACAGGATAATCTTCACCTGTTTTAAAATAATCAATATAGACATTAAGAGAAGTCATATCATAAGCATAAGGATAATTAATCTTATAGATCTCTGTAAGATACAGTGCTTGAAAAGCAATGAAAGATGTTAATACAAACACAGCGATACTTTGTTTCTGTATTGCAAATTTCTTATTAAAATTCATAATTTTATTTTAATGAGAGTATTATTATTTTTTGTTTTATTCTTAATGGAATAGCAAATTTTAGATTTTATCTATTTTCATAAAACCTACTACACTCCATTCGTATTTTAATATCTATACAGTAACAGTATGGATTCTTGATAATTGTATAAAACAAAAGATTGGCCTCCACTTTCTCCCAAAACAAAAATGAGATCTGGTTTTTTCATAACTTGGTTAAATCAATAAATTCTGAGAGTTGTTTATCTTTATACAATTTATTGTAAGCATAAAAGTCATTTATTGTATCCAACTCAAGCCATCCATTTGAGATCGGCACTGATTTCAAATTACAACCGGCATTAATCAAACCCTGGAGAAAATCAGTCATGAATGACTTCTCAAATGAGATCTGTGAATTTAAAATATTACCTGTTTTTTTTGATTCTGTTTTTGCTTCGTGATAAAACCGCTTCATGAATTCAAGACCTTTATTTTGAAATTTCATTAATCCAATATATTGTCCTTCTATCTTGGTAATCTCAGAAACTTTCCTCCCAATTTCTTTGATGTATCCATTTTCATCCAATTTTAAACTCTCTACATCTGTTATCGGATTTTCAAATCTTATTAACCAATATCTTTCCCAATTCTTATCAATAACAATGGAAAAATCCTCATTGGATTTGATCAGTTTTTCCACAACTGATTTTTCAAAAATAATATCGCCATATGACACAATAACTGAACCATTAAGCTCATTTTCAGCACAAAAAAGAGTTTCTACCATGTTGGTAGAGTCATATTTTTCATTCTTGTAGTATTTTATGTCTGGAATTTTAATAGTATCAGACTTGTATCCGGTTACAACTGTTATTTCATGTATTCCAAGTTTATGGAATACACCAAGCTGATGTTCTAACAAGCTTTTACCAAAAATGTTTACCATGCATTTTGGAGTTTCGTTTGTTAATGGCCTTAATCGTCTTCCTTCACCAGCAGCTAGTATTAATGCTTTCAATTAATTATTCCACAGTTTTTTATCTTCTAAAATATTTACCAAATCTAACTCAGACTTAAAATTAGTATCACGTTCAGGATGCCACATTACGCCCATAATGGGTAATTCTTTATGGAAATATCCTTCCACAGTTTTATCTTCCTTAGTTATGGCAAATATCTCTAAATTCTCCGCAAGAATATTTTTTTTTATAATGTTGTTGTGATACGAATTTACCTCTAATGAATTCTTATCTAATATTTTTGAAATTTTATCATTAGTTAATTCAACAATGTGATTTTTTCCAACATGATTTCTATCGTTGGTGCTGATTATTGATCCTCCAAAATAGCTGTTGATTACTTGCATTCCTCTACATACACCTAATACTGGAATTTTATTATCAACAGCAAAATTGATAATTTCTTTTTCCGTCTGATCTCTTTCTGAATCATCACCAATATTGTCACCACCAGACAAAATGAATCCATCAATTTTCATTTCATGCAGGAATGATTTTACATTTGTTAATGTATTTGGTATGAGAATTGGGAACGCATTTATCTTCTTTAGAAAAATAAGCCAATCTTGACTTATCGCATCTCGTTTTTCATTATATTTTTCGAAACGCTCAACAC